>PVMS01082566.1_pt1 | contig 24380 bp, 20 predicted proteins | sample 1853461 | NCBI WGS metagenome assembly PVMS01 (sample SAMN08582032, study PRJNA380276) | Marine sediment metagenome, whole genome shotgun sequencing project. | isolation source: ocean sediment barecode stripped | collected 2017 | reverse complement strand
TTGGTGAAATCACATCTCAAAAACTATTGAACTTGGTAGAAAATACCTCTAATGAACTTCTCAATTCTCTTAAGCGAAGAAATCTATTAAAAATCGGATATGAACTTGCGTCGGACCCTAAGGTTAAAACAGAGAAGATCATAGTTGCCGGTGACGGCGCCAGTCTTGAGAATAAATCTCTTGTGAGAAAGCATGCTAAGGTTGAGATACTTGAATTTGTTCTTACCCACAGAAGGGTTCCCCTTGCCGATTTAAAGGAGATTTTTGGGAATGTGAGTGCTCATTTACCCTGGCTTGAAGAAAAAGAGTTTGTAAAAATTGAGCATAAGGAAATCTCACGAGACCCGTTCTCTGAAATCGATATAGCAAGTGAAATACCGCATGAACTGACTTTAGATCAAGATGTTGCCTGCAACAAAATATCCGGTGCTGTAGATAGCCAAAAATTTAGCCCGTTTTTACTCCACGGAGTTACAGGGAGCGGTAAAACGGAGGTCTATCTCCGCGCGATAGGAGAAGTTATTAAAAAAGGGAAAGAGGCTCTCGTGCTGGTGCCTGAAATATCTCTTACCCCCCAGCTTGTAAAAAGGTTCCGCTCTCGTTTTGGCAATCAAGTGACGGTGATTCACAGTGCCCTTTCAGATGGAGAGAGATTTGACGCCTGGAGGTTGGCAAGCAGGGGTGAGGTGAAAGTGGTGATAGGGGCCCGCTCGGCTATCTTCGCACCATTGAATAATATAGGAATTATCATTGTCGATGAGGAGCATGAAACTAGTTATAAACAGGAAGAGGCTCCCGCCTATAATGCGCGGGATCTATCCCTTGTACTTGGCACAATGACTGGATCAGTAGTGGTGCTGGGATCGGCGACTCCCTCTGTAGAATCCTACAGCAACGCATTAAAGAATAGATACGATTATCTCTCCCTTCCTCTCAGAGTAGAAGATAGATCTCTTCCTGAGATAGAAGTGGTCGACATGAAAAATGAGTCGGGTGCTATTTTCTCTGATACTCTTAAACAATCCATATTAAGCAATTTTGACCAGGGCAAGCAGACCATTTTATTTCTTAACCGCAGGGGCTATTCGAGCTTAATGATATGTCCTTGTTGCGGCGATATTCTCAAGTGTCCTAACTGTAGTGTTTCTCTTACGTATCATGCGGGAGATGATTCCATAAGGTGCCACATGTGCGGGCTGTGTGAAAAATTAACCGCGGACTGCGCCAAGTGTGGAGGGCAGGTGAGAGGGCTTGGGATAGGGACTCAAAAGGTGGAAGAGGAAATAAAACGTCTCCTGCCTGAGGCGGTTGTTGCAAGGATGGATAGAGACACGACTAGCGGGAAGAACAAGATGCTAAAACTATACTCAAGACTAGAGCGTGGAGAAATAGACGTCCTAATAGGAACCCAAATGGTTGCCAAAGGGCATGATCTTCCGGGCGTGACTTTGGTTGGGGTAATTTCTGCTGATATATCTTTAGGCATACCGGATTTTCGCTCAGGCGAGAGGACCTTTCAACTTATTACCCAGGTTGCGGGTCGATCGGGGCGGGGAGATCATCCGGGAAAGGTAATTGTCCAGACCTATAATCCTGATCATCCGAGTATTATCTTTGCCACCGCTCAGGACAGTAAGGGGTTTTTAGAGGAGGAAATAAAATTAAGAGAAGAACTCCTATATCCGCCCTTCTCAAGATTGGTAAATATTAGGCTCTCCGGAAGGTTTGAGTCTGAAACACAGGGTATCTCAAAAGAAGCGGGCAACATCGCCCGTAAGATGGCCTCAAAGCTACCTATGGGATCTCTTGAAATACTAGGACCTTCGCCTTGTCCAATATATAAAATAAGTAACCGCTACCGCTTTCAAATGCTTCTTAAATCTTCTAATGTCGCCATTCTCCGTAGTTTTTCCAAGCAGCTCGTAAGCATTATCTCAAAGAGCTCAAGCAGTGTCAGATGCTCAATAGATGTAGACCCATTTTATTTTAGTTGATTTCCTCTCTATGCCATATTTTTGTGGATATGGCAGGGGTGATTAACAAGTTAACTTTGCGGTAGAATCTCACAGTAAGTTTATTGTGTATACTGGGTGGGTATAATTTAATTGGGGTAGAATATATGCTTATAAAAACAAGGTCGAATAGGAAGAAATAAGAAAGAGCCGGAGATTGACCTAGGTGATCTCAGCCGGGTAGAGAGCACTATGTTGGCGATACAGCCAAAATTTAAGGAAGGGAAAAAGTAAATCCGAGGGATCCTGAAACAATAATAGAGGAAGGAAGATAGAAGTTGAATAGAGTTTTGCCCAACCCTGATAATGCCAGGAATATATTAGAACGTTATAAAGAAATATATAAGAGGATCTCTTCTAAAAAAGAGGATATTCTCAATATACTTTCATCCTATAGTTGTTTCCTTGGCAGGGTAATTTTAACAGACCCCTTCATATTGGACTATCTAAGCCAATCAAAAGAAATAAAGAATAAGAAGACCTCAAAACAATTTCTAAAAGAAACAAATTTGATCAAAAAGAGCTCTCCTTCGGCGGATATTCTCGGATCGCATTTAAGGCAGTATAAGTACAGAGAATTTTCAAGAATCGTATACAGTGACATAATGGGCTTTAGACCTTTTAGTGATATTATGGAGGAGCTTTCCGACCTTGCGAGTGCAATTGTGGAATCCGCATATCGGTTTTTCAGCGAACAGTTAGATACAAAGACGTCCGGAGAGTTTGTGGTTTTAGCTATGGGAAAGCTTGGGGGAAGAGAATTGAATCTGAGCTCTGATATTGACCTGATTTATCTATACAGGGACAAGGGAGACCCGGAGCCTTTTTTTAAGCTTGCTGAGAGGATTACTACAACTCTAAGCGCTGTAACAGAGGGTGGCTTTCTATACAGGGTTGATCTAGCGCTTCGCCCTGGCGGAAGTAAAAGCACTATTGCAGTGCCTATAGACGGCGCAGTAGAGCACTATTTTTACTGGGGTGATACTTGGGAGAGGGCCGCTATGATAAAAGCACGGCCAATTGCGGGAGATCTTGAGCTGGGGGAGGAGTTTATTGGAGAAATCGAGCAGTTTGTATATAAGAAGTTCCTTGATTATAACTCGATTGAGGACTTAAAAGATATGAAAATCAAGCTTGATACGCTTCAAAGAAAGCGTGATGTTAAGCTAGGCAAGGGTGGGATAAGGGAAATTGAATTTTTTATACAAGCACTTCAGCTTGTAAATGGTGGTAAGATTAAAGGACTCAGGGAGAGAAATTCACTTCTTGCACTTAAAAAACTCCGGCGCTTAAATGTTATAGATAAAGAGGTGTTTGAATCATTAACTTCCTCATATCTCGTTCTTAGAAAAATTGAGCACTTAATTCAACTGGTTGAGGAAAGACAAACTCACAAAATTCCCTCATCCTCCGGCGATGTTGAAATTTTGGCCAAGAGGTACGGGTTAAAAGGCAAAAAAGAATTTGAAGAACTTTATAGCGCGAATACCGCATCTGTCTCTAGTATTTATATGCGGCTCTTTTTTGAACCTTCTCAAAAAACCCAGGAGGTTGGGAAAGAGTTTTGGGAGGTTGCCGACTTCTTGACTGTGGGCAATATTGAAGAAACTGAAGCTGTAGAGAATTTAAGAAAATTAGGATTTAAAAATCCCGATGTCGCAATTGATTTGTTTTCCAAATTGCTTGATCCCAGATTGGGTGCTTTAACTCAAGGTGGCAGGTTAACTACCAGAAAGGTGATGCCGGCTTTCTTAGGTGAGATACTAAAATCCTTTGATCCTGATGCTGCTTTGGTAAATCTTGAAAGATTTATCTCGGGGATCGGCTGGCGATCATCTATATACGCTGTTCTTTTAGAGAATCCCGATATTATAAAGCTATTAGCCAGACTATTTTCTACAAGTGGATTTCTTTCAAACTTTCTAATCAGACACCCTGAGTATCTTGACGTTATAACCCTAAGAGATGTCAGAGCCGAGTATGCCTCTAAGGAAGATATGCTTGAGAGCCTTAAATCAAATATGGAAGAGGCGGGAGATTATGAAGATAAGCTAGATATAATAAGAAGGTTCAGGCATGTGGAGACCCTTAAAATATGTCTCAGAGATTTAAATGGGGAGGTTGACCCTTTTTATGTTGGCAAATACCTCTCGATTGTAGCCGAAGCTATTTTAGAAGTCGGGCTTGAATTGGCATGGGATTTAGTGAAAGGCAAGCATAAGAAAATGCGAATGCTAATTCTCGGTATGGGAAAATTGGGCGGCCGGGAGATGAGCTATAATTCCGATCTCGATTTGATTTTTATTTATGAGGGAGATGATCATGAATTTTATTCTAAGCTCGGACAGAAGGTTATTTCGATACTCTCAGTGCCTACAGGGGAGGGCTTTGCCTACAAAATCGATATGGGTCTTAGGCCCTCAGGCAGATCCGGAGCTCTGGTAACTTCGTTTGAATCGTTTAAGAAGTACCATGAGGACAGCGCTCAGATATGGGAGAGACAGGCGCTACTAAGGGCTGCACCTGCCGCAGGCAATTTGGAATTAGGTGCTAAGGTTATGAAAACTGTAAAGCATTTCGTATATGAAGAATCTTTTCCCAAGGACTTTTATAAAGAGATCCACCGTCTTCGTTCTCGAATGGAAAAGGAGCTTGCGAAAGAAACCGTCAATAAACTCAATATAAAAACAGGGAAAGGAGGAACTGTCGATATAGAGTTTCTTGTCCAGATGCTTCAGTTAAAATATGGGAGAGAGTATCAAGATGTGAGGGTTCAGAATACTTTAGATGCGCTGCGGGCGCTTAGATTCAATGCGCTGATGGAAGATGAGAAATTTAATATATTAAAAGAAGGACTTTTTTTCTTGAAAAAGATGGAAAACTTACTAAGACTCTTACATGATCGCTCAATTAATGAGCTATATGAGAGTGATTTTCAGAAATTGGCCTCTGAGCTGGGCATGAAAAATGAGGGGCAAAAATTAAAAGAGGAATACATCTCTAAGACTAACAAGATTAGAGAGATATATGATAAATATTTCCTATAAATCCTCTTGTGATTTAAAATAATTAGCAAAGGAAAATTATAATGTCTGAATTTAAAAGCTGCATATTTATTATGGCTGACGGCTCAAGAGCTGATGTGTTCTCAGAACTCTTAAAGAGTGGGGACTTGCCCAATATTTCTAAGTATCTAGTTGAGAGGGGATGTTACAAAGAAGCGGTTACAGTGTTTCCCTCGACTACCGGTCCAGCGTACACGCCATATATATTGGGAAAATATCCCGGACGATGCAATTTGCCAGGCATAAGATGGTTTGATAGGGATATCTATAACGACAAACTCCTATCCTTTAACCGTTTTAGGAGCTATATAGGACTGGAAACATATTTTATGAATAGAGATATTTCCTTAGATTATAAGACACTATTTGAAATATTTCCAAGAAGCGTGAACATCTTTAATGAGCTTTCAAGAGGAGTAAGCTTTAAAAATGATAAGACTTACTTCTCTAAACTCTTCTATAAGGTGAAAAGTCACTTTACCGATAGAAGTAATGAAGTTGATCTGGTTGCCCAGCGAATGCTTTTGCAATCTTTAAAAGAGTATTCTGTATATACTTACGCCGTATTGTTAGGAATAGATACCTACTCTCATTTATACCATCCGTTTCACAAAAAGGTTATTGACTCTTATAGAAGGGTTGATGATACAATAGGGCTTCTTGCAAAAAATCTGGAAAGCGAAGGAAGGCTCGAAGAAACCTTAATTATTGTTGCAAGTGACCATGGCCTTACTCAGACCCACTCGCACTTTGACTCGCTTGATTTTATGAATACCAAGGGCTATAAAACGTTTTATTATCCTAACGTATTTAAGCATTTTACAGATGCGGATGCCGCATGCCTAATATCCGGTAATGCAATGGCCAATATTTATGTAAAGAGCAAGGATGGGTGGGGAAGGAAATCTACTTTTGAGGAGCTAAGGGGCCTTGCGGATAATTTCATGGAACGCCCGGAGATAGATATAGTTGCGGGACTGGATGAAGAGGGTCGCTCAAGAATTATAAGCTCCAACGGTGAGGCGCTCACGTGGCTTGATCCAGAGGGTATTGTAAATTATAAAAAGATTAGCGGCGATCCTTTTAGCTATAATGGAATGCCCAAGAAAATGAGTTCTGAAGAAGCGTTAACTCATAGTTTTAATACCGAATATCCGGACGCTCTTTTGCAGATAATACAACTTTTAGAATCCCCCCGGACAGGTGATTTGATTCTGAGTGCAGCTCCGGGATATGACCTAAGAGCTAGACACGAGAACCCGGAACATCGCTCCTCACACGGCGCACTCTTTAGAGATCACATGTTGGTTCCTCTGGTTATGAATATAAAGGTCAAAAAAGAGTATATAAGAACGGTGGATATCTTCCCAACAATATTGAGCGCATTAGGGCACTCTGTTCCTAATAATATTGACGGTATTAGCTTGGTTGATTGATGGAAAAGTTGCTAAGAAAAAATTGCTCTAAATGTTGCCTCTGAGACAAAAAGAGCTACTACACCCCAGAGGAAGTAGCGCCATATATCCTTAAAAACCTTTACAAGGCCTTGTGTTTGTTCTGAGCTGCTTTCTATGTTGGGAATGGAAGTTTTCTTAAGGTCAGATTCTTTAGGGTCTATATTGACAACGAATTCGTATGCGTTTTCTCCATCCTCTTCTACAATATAAATTCCCGGGAGCCTTGTTTTGCCAAACTCGGGGGCTTGAAGCTTCAATTTGAATTGATGCCCTGACGGATCTATAACTATTGCGTTCTCGGTGCCTTGGGAGATATCAATATTCACCGTCTCATCGACTAGGTAGTTTCTTTGGCTCTTCGTATAGTATGGAAAATCATGAATTTTTTTAATAACCGGGAGAAATACCGGGGTTATAGAAAAATTGTTCCAGCTAGAGTCAGCAGTTGAAGTAAAGATAAAAACACTACCCTTTCCATATTCCTTCTTTACCAAAAAGGGTTTATTGTTTGAGGCAGATATAAGTGTTTTAGATTCTGTGTAAGGTGTTATATTGAATAACTTCTGAATCTTTATTTGCCCCACTTTCTCATTAATATCTTTTGAAAATATATCGGAATCCTCCGGGAGCAGTGATAGTTTTTGCTCTTCTATATTATGAAGTTCCCCGGGAAGAATATTTTCTAATAAAGTGTTATAGTAGCCTGCTCTCACCCTATTTCCTAAAAATATGACTGTATAGCCTCCACTATTGGTAAATTCCTCAAGGTCTTTTGCAATATGGGGGGTAATTTCTCCGATATTGGCTAGAAATATTAAGCTATAGTCTGAAAGGTCCTCATCTAAAAAGCTGTCGTTATCTATGATAGAAATATTCGTATCCGAGAACTCGGAAATTGTCTCTAAAGCTCGGGCAAGGTAGTAGGTTTCGCTAAGTCGGGAATCTTCTCTTGTATCGCCGTCAACGATTAATATTTTGAATTGATCCTGACCATTTATAATGAAATGTCTGATATCGTCTACTTTAAGTTTATCGTGTGAGGTCTCAACTGATCCATGACTTGGCATCACTGTTTTGTCGGTACGAAAATTGAATTTTTTGACTGATTCATCTTCGGGACCTATATCTAGGAATTCCCTTATTTCTTGATCGCCCAAGCTGGTCCGCATTAAAAGCTTTTGCACCGGGTCACTTGAGAAGTTGGATACTTCAGCCTCAATTATTATGGAGTTCTTCTCATATTTGAGCTGAGTTTGAGATACTGCGTGATTTGAGGTCTCCAGCCTTTGAGATATGTCTATCACTTCAAGCCAGGATCTTTGAAATCCCTCGTTTTCCCAGCCGTTTTTTTGGAGATCTGTAATAAGCGTCACTCCTTTTCGCTCGTTGGGGGCCTTTTGTAATTTAGTGTAGATATCTTGAAGCCTCTTTTCGTTCTCTGTAAATGTATTGGAAATCTCAATTTTTTTTAATGCTTTTTTTAATAGAGTTTTGTCCTGTATTAGGTGGGGTTCCTGCTTGTTGTCCGGGACAAGAGATGTTATAAAAGCAAAACTCCCATCGGGCAGAGAATCAATTAGATCCTGCGCTTTGCTTAGGGCGCGGCTGAAGTTGTTGCCGTATCCCATGCTGAAGGAATTGTCTACCACAATGGCCTGGGATTTAGGAGTATTATCTTGTGCCGTGGAAAAAGAGAAAACGGCGGGTTTTGCAAATACCAGTACAATAAATACTAATATGAGCGCTCTTAAAATTAATAGGATAATATCCTTTATTTTAGATCTTGTTGCGAGCTCCCCTTGGGATGAAATAAGGAAATTGACTGCCGGAAAACTTTTCTTTACTCCGCTTTTCCGAGATATGAGATGAGCAATGATCGGTAGCGCTATAGCTGCAAGGCCTATCAGGAATAAAGGGCTTAGGAAGGATAAATTCAACACGTTTCTCTCTATTTATCCGCAATCTCTATTAGGGAGTTTTCTATAGATTTATTGATTGGTGAAAAAACATACCTTGTTTCATTCTCGTGGCATATCATCTTCAGTCTTTCAATAAATTCCCCCATTCGTTTTTTATAAGTATGTCTTATACTATCGGTATCTACAATTACCTTTGCATTTGTCTCCATATCTTCAAATTCTACCGATCCCCGGAAGTCAAAATCAATTTCATCAGGATGTAATACGTGAAATAGAGAAACCTCTTTCGTTGAGTTTCTAATAAGCTTAAGCGATTCCTCAACTTTTTCCGGTTCAATCAGGAAGTCTGAAACTATGACAAATGATGCCTCCGAACGATAAGCCTCAAGTGCTTTTAATACAGGTTCTTTGATGCCCGTAGTGCCAGAGGGTTTAAAGGACTCAAGTTTATCTACAATGGGTGTTATGAAAAGACTTCCCGCTTTGGGTGGGATGAATTCAATACCATGCTCGGAAAACCCTAGAAGTCCTACCGAGTCACCTTGTTTTAGAAGTAAGTAGGCCAATGTGGCGGAAAGTTTCTTGGCGTAGTTAAGCTTTGTCGATTGGTTCTCCCCGTATCCCATCGAAGCGCTTTTGTCGATCAATATACACCACCGCATATTAACTTCATCCTCAAATTTCTTAACATAGAGGCGGTCGTGTCTTCCATAAAGGCGCCAGTCAATTTGTTTTAGCTCATCGCCCTTATTGTATTCTTTATGGTCTAGGAAGTCGGGACTTATTCCATGGTAATAGCTCTTATGGATACCAGCTTTGTAACCCCTAACTTTAGATGGAGTGCGGAAATGAAAACCTTTAAGTCTGAGAGCTGTTTCTATGTCTAAAATGCCCTTTGACATATTCAATGGTAAGCAGTGTTTATACCGTCAGGTAAGAATTAATCACTTGTTGCCAGGATTTTGTCGATTTCTTTTGTTATCGATTCTTCTTTTGAATTTTTAGCAATCGATATTTCTTTGACTAATAGTGAGAGCGCAGAGTCCATTATTCTTTTCTCGCCGAATGAAAGGTCTTTGTCGTTTTGTAGAAGATTTATGTCTTTTAGTACGTTTGCAACTTCAAAAATGTCCCCGCTCTTTAGTTTGTCGGAGTATTCACGGTACCTCTTGTTCCAACTCTGATGGCCGTTGAGTTTCTCGGAGTCTTTACTTCTATTCTTAAGGATTTTATAGATTCTTGTAATTTGAGACCTTGAAATAACATCTCTTAACCCTACGGTGTCAGCATTGTCGGTAGGAACCATGACTGTAACATCACTGTCTAGAACCTGAAGTATGTAATATTTTTTTTTAGTGCCGTAAATTTCTTTTGATTCGACTGCCGTGACTTGAACAACGCCATGAGCAGGATAAACTGCTTTACTCCCTACTTTGAAAATGGTCATTATTTTGTTTTCTCCCATCCCAAATATTGGCGCCAGACTTGCAACAATATAGCACAAATTATGCCTAAGGTCAAATAAACACAAGTTTTCGCTTTTTGATCCGAAAGCTTGGTTTTGTCCCGTAATTATTAAGTGTTGCATACGCAGTAGTATGCAACATATATGTGATATATGTTATCAATGTAGCAATGGTTCTGTTTGTCATATGCATATATTTCTGGCCCTATGAAATCGTTTAAATTTTGTAGTTAGTTGTAGTTTGGCAGAGGACTATTTTAGTTTTAAGTCTATTTATTAGCGACTTTCCTGAACGAGCTTTCCTAATAATAAACCATAGGCCAAACCCCCTCCAAATGAATAGATGATTATCTTTGTGCGGGTATTGAAAGTAAGGTTTATACTAATTAAGGATAAATGGGGAATATTCTTGCCAAAAAGGCTATCCTTGTATAGTATTTAGTCCTTTTTGAGACACTTATTGATCATCATGTGAAAGAAAGATGAAAGCGGAGGAATTTAGAGAAGTGCAAAAATTAACAGATAAAGATTTATCTGAGCAGCATGGAATAAAAAATCCTGGAAAGATTTACTATAATCTTCCAATTCCTTCTCTGTATGAAGAAGTAATAAGGAGAGAAGAAGGGATTATTGGTGAAGGTGGTACGCTGGTTGCCTACACCGGAGTGCATACGGGACGCTCTCCTGCTGACAGATTTATTGTAAAGGATCCCGGAACTGAGAATGATATTTTATGGGGACCGGTAAATAGACCTATTTCCCCCGAGCACTTCGATTTACTACATAAAAAAATTCTGGATTATTATGAAGGTAAGGAACTATTTGTAAGGGACCTTAATGTTTGCGCTCATCCTGACTACAGTACGAATGTTCGCGTTATTAATGAATACGCATGGCATAATATTTTTGTAAACAATCTATTTATCAGACCAAATCCTCAAGACTTGCCGCATAAATCGTTAGGATTCACTGTTTTATGCGCCCCGGGGGTTAAGGCAGATCCACAAACAGATGGGACCCGTTCAGAGACTTTTATTATATTGAATTTTGAGAAACGAATGGCTATTATCGGCGGCACTCAGTACGCGGGAGAAATGAAAAAATCTGTTTTTTCCGCTTTGAATTTCCTTCTTCCTGATAAAGGAGTGTTTCCTATGCACTGCTCGGCTAACGTTGGGAAAAAGGGTGATGTTGCATTGTTCTTTGGTCTTTCAGGTACCGGTAAAACGACATTATCCGCAGATCCTGACCGGGCTCTGATTGGGGATGATGAACACGGCTGGTTTGATAACGGTGTGTTTAACTTTGAAGGCGGTTGTTACGCAAAGGCAATAAAGTTAAATGCCAAGACGGAGCCTGAAATTTACGCAGCGTCACTTAGATTCGGATCGGTATTGGAAAATGTAAAAATTGATCATGAAACCAAAAAAATAGATTTTGACAGTGATGAGCATACTGAAAATACAAGAGTTGCCTATCAGATCGATTCCTTGGCTAATATTGTCCCGGAAGGGGTTGGTGGAATTCCGAAAACGATTTTTATGCTCACATATGATGCTTTCGGTGTTCTTCCTCCTATTTCAAAACTTACACCTGAGCAGGCAATGTACTACTTTACTCTTGGATACACAGCGAAAGTTGCAGGTACTGAAAGAGGGGTAAGTGAGCCGCAAGCAACATTTAGTTCATGCTTTGGCGCACCGTTTCTACCTAGACCCCCCTTATTCTATGCAAGAATGTTAAAGGACAAGCTTGAGGAGAGTGGGGCTACAGTTTGGCTTCTTAACACGGGAATTACAGGTGGTCCATACGGAGTAGGAGACAGAATGCCTCTGCCGCAGACAAGAGCGCTTGTTACAGCTGCTGTTGATGGCACACTTGAGAAAGGTTCTTTTAATGAAGTTGCTGTGTTTGGTTTGCAGGTTCCTACTTCATGCCCGGGTGTTGATGCGAAACTCCTAGAGCCTAAAAAGAGCTGGAATGATCCAGCTGAGTATGACGCTAAGGCAGCGGAACTTGCAGCGAGATTTGAAGAAGAATTTTCCAAGCATAAAGCATAATCAAAAGACTTAAAAATTACCTGAGGTAGTTTTCCAAGCTGCCCCTTATCATTCTCTTTAACTTTCTTATTCGTAATTAATCCCGTGATTTTATGTAACCCTCTTTACTTTAATTGCCGTATTTTATATATTTCATAAAAAGACTGACTGACTGTAATAAATATCTGTCCTACTAAAGAAGGAGTACTATAATAATGGAGTACTATCAAAATGAGTGAATCCGGACGTAAATTTTGGGGATGGGGAGTAAAAGAAGCTGATCCCAGTGAGGAGCAAAAAAAAAAGAAGCAGCAGAGCGTATGGAAGGCCTTTTTGATTTGAGCGGGCTTACAGTAGACCCGCCGCCCACACTTAACGAAATAGAGATTCCTGAGCCTAAGATTAAGCCACCCGATAGCCTTAGCGAAATTTGTGCGACTGATAAACTACAGAGAGCTTCGCACACATACGGAAAAGGATTTCCCGACATAGTAAGGGCGTATGAAAGGGATTTTAAAATCGCCCCCGACATAGTTGCTTTCCCGCGTACGGAGCAGGATATTGTCGATATACTGGATTGGTGCTCACGTGAAGGCGTTGCCGCCATACCCTACGGTGGGGGATCAAGTGTCGTTGCGGGTACAGAAGCTCAAGTTGGAGAAGGATACAATGGTACCGTCACTATTGATATGAAAAATTTGGACAAGGTTCTTGAAATAGATCAAATCTCACGAGCAGCGAATATACAAGCCGGTATATATGGACCCGCGCTGGAAGCATCACTTAAACCTCATAAATTAACCCTTCGTCACTTCCCTCAGTCCTTTCAATTCTCAACTCTTGGAGGATGGATTGCCACACGCTCCGGATGGCATTACGCGACCTTGGGCACACATATAGACGAGTTCGTTGAAAGTGTGAGAATGATCACGCCTACGGGTGAAATAGAATCGTTTCGTCTTCCCGGCTCCGGTGCAGGGCCAAGTCCGGACAGGTTTTTTATCGGCTCAGAGGGCGCTATGGGTATTATTACATCAGCATGGATGAGGCTTCAGGATCGTCCAACATTCCGTGAGAACGCGGCTCTTCTATTTCCTGATTTTCATTCTGCTTCAGAGGCTGTAAGGGCTGTTCTTCAAGCCGGGTTATCTCCGTCGAATATTCGAATTCTTGATTCTAACGAAGCCTGGTTTAACAAGGTTCATGAAGGGACAGAAGCTGTAATGGTGCTCGGGTTTGAATCGGCTGATCACTCTCTTGAAGCCTGGATGAAAAGGGCATTAGAGTGCTGTATGGACCACGGAGGAGTTGTTCCGGATGAGGAGGGGGACGATACCGGAGCACGAGATAGGAATAAACAAGGAATTGCGGGAGCTTGGAGAGATGCTTTTATAGGTATGCCGTATATTTGGGAAGCTCTTGTTGCAATGGGAATGATTTCAGAGACTTATGAGACGGCTATTACATGGGAAAGGTTCCCTGAATTTCATGAGACAGTGATTACGGAAATGAATAAAGTAATGAATGAGGTGTGCGGCGGCGGATTTATTTCCTGCCGATTTACTTACGCATACCCTGATGGACCGGCGCCTTATTACTCAATTACCGCGCCAGGCAAAAAGGGCAGTCAGCTAGAGATGGGCGCTGAGCTCAAGAACGCTATTTCTGAGCTTTTTATTAAGCTTGGCGGAACCATTACGCATCATCATGCGGTAGGCAGATATCATCACAAGTGGTATAAGAAACAGAGGCCCGAATTATTTGGAGAAGTTCTTAAAGCCGCAAAGCACAAGCTTGACCCGGGGGGCATAATGAACCCTGGAGTCCTTGTTGACCCTGTGATGTGATTTTGTAGCTGAAATTTTATATCCGTATGTGCTAGAAAATGGAAAACAATTAAGCAAAGGAGATAAGTCATGGATTTTATAAGCAGGGAAAACACGTCATTTGTTGTTATTGATGTTCAACAAAGACTAATGGGCGCTATGCCTAAAGATATTACTGAAACTAATCTCAAGAATATGAGAATTCTACTTGAGGCCGCAAAAATATTGGGAATACCCGTTACCGTAACGGAGCAATATCCCAAAGGTCTCGGACCAACAATAGAGGAAATTAAAGAGTCAGTAGGTGAGGGGTTCTCTCCGGTGGAAAAAGTGGTGTTCAGCTGTGCCAGGTCTCCGGAGTTCGAATCCGTTATAAAGGATATAGACAGAGGCTCTGTTCTGTTGTGCGGAGTAGAAACACACGTATGTGTGCTTCAGACTGCTATAGATATGGTGAATAAAGGCTACACTGTGTATGTGCCTGCGGATGCGGTAATCTCAAGACGTAAGCTTGACTGGGAAAAGGGGATCAATCTGATAGAAAAGGCAGGCGCGGTTGTAGGTACAACAGAGACGTTTTTGTTCCAGTTGCTTGAAACAGCAGGCACTGATGAGTTCAAACAGATATCGAAGCTTGTAAGATAACAAAGCTCTGTTTATTGAATACGGAGCAGGCAATTAGCGATTGGTTTATTGTTGTGGGATAGGGAAGGGGGATTCGCTCAAAATTGCTGTTTTGTCTCAGAAAATTATAGATGCGTCCCCAAGGGGATTTGAACCCCTGTTTTCGGCGTGAAAGGCCGATGTCCTGGGCCAAGCTAGACGATGGGGACTAACTTAGAATGAGCCGTGCAGGATTCGAACCTGCGGCCCACTGCTTAAAAGGCAGTTGCTCTACCTCCTGAGCTAACGGCTCATTAATAAGGCCAAAATATATCACGTGGTTATGCATTGTCAAAGAAAATGGTTATTATCCCTGATCTCTTATTTGTCTTTAAATCTAGGCACTATTTAGCTGATTTCTACAAAAAAATATGGCATCTCGTTTCTCCTCCCCACAATTTAGGAATTTTACTCTAGCTACAGTTGCTAACTTCTTTTTTTTCTGCAACTTTTCTTCATTTTTTCTCCTTCCTCTATATATAAAAGATTTAGGAGGGGATGAAGCGAATATTGGTTTTATAATGGGCTCGTTCGGTATTGCTTCCCTTGGAGCAATTCCCTTTGTCGCGTATCTGGTTGATAAATACGGTAGAAGGAAGTTTATGCTCTTGGGATATGGGATTATGGTAGTAGCTACGCTAGGCTATCTCTTCATATCTCACTTGTCCCCTGTTTTCTATCTGTTGCGTTTTGCGCAGGGTGTCTCATTTGCATTTGCTTTCACCTCGGCCGGTACATTTGTAACAGACTATATTCCTGCCGAGAGAAGGGCGGAGGGACTTGGTATTTTCAGCGCGTTTACAATAGCATCTTATGCAATAGGTCCCTCACTTGGAGAACTTGTCATTGAACTTTTTGGTTTCCGCTCATTTTTTATCTATGCTTCAATCTTTAGTTTGATAGCATTCGTTCTTACCATTTTTACCCGAGATGGAAACTTTATACGTTCCTCTGATCCCTATGGGCTGGGTTTCTTCCGTCTAATTGCCTCTAAGAGATATGCGATCATATTAGTTTCGAATTTAATACTTGCGGGAGGCCTGGGGGCAATATTAAACTTTGTCGCCACATTCCTAAGATCAAAGGGGCTTGCAGCGTTTTATTTTTTCCTGACCTATATGATTGCTGTTAGTGCTGTGAGAATATTCGGAGGACGTATTTCCGATAGCCTTGGAAGAAAGGCTGTAGCCTCACCGTGTCTTTTTATCGTCTCTGTCTCACTTGCCTCTATGTATTTTATTGATAATGCTATAAGCGCTATCTTGATTTCACTTTTTTTTAGCATAGGTTACGGGTTTTTATACCCTACACTTAGTGCCCTGGTAATTGACAATGCAAAATCTGATGAAAGAGGAAAAGCCATGGGGGCATTTAACGCCACTTACAGTTTGGGGATTAATTTTCTGGCATTTCCCCTTGGTTTGATTGCAAGGGATTTTGGATATGAGGTTATGTATTTCGTGACAGGGTGCATGGTCTTTCTGGGTTTTCTGCTCTTTACTTTCTTTGAGCGAAGTAGTGAATCTTGAAAAACAATTTATACTAATTACTCTTGCGAACAATGAAAATTAACTCAATGAAAATTAACTCAGGGAAAATTAACTCAGGCGATCAAGTACTTATTCTTTCTCCGGATAATAAAACTTTTCTTCTTACCGTGGCTGAGGGAAAGAAAATGGGGACTCACTTGGGCGAGATATCTCTTGGAGATGCCATAGGGAAACCTTTTGGCGATAGGATTTATTCAAATTTAGAACATCCCTTTTTGCTCTTAGAACCTACACTTGAAGACAAAATGATGAAGGTCAAGAGATACACTCAAATTATCTACCCCAAAGACGCGGCTTTTATGATTCTAAAGACCGGGATTCAATCCGGAATGAGAGTCGTTGAATGTGGCGCCGGGTCAGGTTCGCTTACCATGGCCCTTGCAAATGCGGTAGCTCCCGATGGCATGGTTTATACATACGACGTTAGAGAAAAGCATCTTGAGAATGCAAGGATGAATATAGAAAACGCAGGATACTCGGATTATGTAGAGTTTAAATTAAGACAGGCACAAGAGGGTTTTGACGAAGAGGGTGTTGATGTTGTGATCTTAGACCTTCCATCTCCTTTAGACGGTATCTCATCAGCGGCAAAAGCTCTAAGAGGCGGTGGTAGAATCGCGAGCTTATCCCCAACATATAACCAAGTCGAAAAATGTGTTGAGAATTTAGAAAAGCACGGTTTTGTATATATTGAGACATCTGAACTTTTGCTTCGCTACATTAGAGTAAGTACCGGAAAGACAAGACCTGTAGACCGAATGGTGGGCCACACTGGATTTCTTACATTCGGCAGAATGACCATAATTAAAAATGAAACCATCGATGAATCAACTGACCCATTTAGAGCACCTCCAAACTCTTAAAAATACTTGCTTTAATAGAGCCAATATATGAATAATAAAAGAAGGAAGCTTTTATTTCTGCTCATTTTTCTTTTGGTCGTTGGGTTTTACTATCTTTCTGAGAAAAGAGAAAATACTCCCGATACGGCGGAATACAGAGTTCTTAATGTGATAGATGGAGATACTGTCATAATAGATGACGCTAGAGGATCCCGTGTCAGATACTTAGGAATTGATACGCCGGAGATTGCATACCAGGGCTCTCCGGGAGACCCCATGTCTGAAGAGGCACGGGATTATAATATAAAACTTGTCCAGGGTAAGAGAGTGAAACTTGAGTTCGATAAGGAAAAATATGACGTATATGGAAGGATACTTGCCTACGTATATATAGATGATCTCCTTGTGAATGAAGAGCTTCTCAAAGAGGGTCTTGCAACAGTGCTTATAATCGAGCCTAACGGTATGCATTCTGAAATTGTATTAGACGCGCTGCAGCAAGCTAAGAAAGATAAAAAGGGTATGTGGGGAGAATTAACAACCCTGATTCCACCACAGGGAAATAGCGAATACCGGGTTGATCTTACTAATGCGCACCGCTATGAAGGGAAGCGCATTGTCGTCAGGGGGCGGGTTATTGATACTCGCAAATCGGACAAAGTATTTGTTTTAAATCTGGAAGATAAGCTTGACGTGGTTATTTTCCCTGATGATTGGAATAATTTTCAACATTTTGATATAGATCCTGAAAAATTCTACAAGGATAAAACCGTGGAAGTTACAGGAAGGGTAAAGATGTACAAAAGTAAGCCGAGCATAGTTGTGGACCACCCTATGCTGCTAAGGAGCCCGGGTTGAGTCTGAGGGGATATCTAGTAGAAGGAGCGAGGGAGCTTGGGATCGATATTTCAGAGAAGGATTCGGCCCTTTTCTTTAAGTATTTAGAAAATCTGAAAACCTGGAACGACAAGATAAACCTGACTTCTATTAAAAATGATAGAGAAATAATTATAAGCCATTTCCTCGATTCAATCTCAATTGCTCCTTTGATAGAGGATGGGAAAAAGGTCCTTGATATAGGCTCAGGCGCCGGATTTCCCGGGATTCCCTTAAAGATTGTGCGCCGGGGTCTTGAGGAGACATTGTTGGATTCGGCGAATAAGAAAGTGTCTTTTATGAATGACACAATCAGAAAACTTGAACTTCAAGATATTAACGCACTCTGGGGTAGGGCGGAGGATATTGATAATAAAGTGCCGCGAGGGGGCTTTGATTACGTTCTCACCAGAGCGGTAGGCAGCGTGTCGGATACTCTAAGATTAAGTTCTCCATATGTTTCAGAGAATGGGGTTATTATACTTATGAGGGGAAAGAGGGGGAGCGAAGAATGGAATACTGCAATTGAAGATAATGAAAACAAAGTAGAGCTTGTAAAGTTTAAGGATATGACCCTTCCACAGAGCGATTTAAAAAGGATTATTCTTGTTCTTAGGCCGCTTTAATGACCGGGCATTTTGTTGATTACTCTCTTGTGCTTCATTGCGGACTAGTTTTTTAGGATTAAGTGCATGCTAATGATTTCCAAAGTCATAATTCTTGACCTGAAATAATTTGAATGTTAGTTTAAGTGCTCTTAAATAATAGAGGTGATTATGAAAACTATTGGAGTAATAGGGGGAAGCGGGCTTTATGATATTGAGGGACTTGCCGATGTGGAGTCGGTTAGCGTGGATACGCCCTGGGGTAGCCCTTCGGATGATCTGGTAGTCGGCACATTGGGTGATACCAGAATGGTCTTTTTGCCCAGACACGGACGCTATCATAAACTTATGCCCTCCGAGATCAACTACAGAGCAAATATATTTGCAATGAAGAAAATGGGTGTGGAATGGATTGTCTCAGTAAGCGCCGTAGGAAGCATGAAAGAGCACATTTCCCCGGGACAAATCGTTATTCCTTCACAGTTCTACGATCATACTAAAACAAGGGTATCAACATTTTTTGGTAGTGGGATTGTTGCACATGTTTCTATGGCTGATCCCGTATGTGCTCTGCTTTCGGATGAGCTTTACGACGCCTCAATAAGCTCGGGCGCGACAGTTCATAAAGGCGGGATTTATCTTTGTATGGAGGGGCCTCAATTCTCTTCCAGAGCGGAAAGCAATATCTATAGAGGGTGGGGGGTCGATATAATCGGCATGACTAACGCAACTGAAGCCAAGCTAGCACGTGAAGCTGAGATTTGCTACGCCAGCATTTCAATGGCAACCGATTATGACTGCTGGCATGAGCAACATGATGACGTTTCTGTGGATGATTTAATAGAGACACTAAATAATAACGTTCAACTTGCAAGAGATATAATAAAGAAGGTAGTCCCGGCGATTAGTGAGTCAAGGGAATGTCCATGCGGCAGCGCACTTCAGAACGCGATAATTACACCCAAAGAAGCTATAACCAAAGAGACAAGGAATCGTCTCGAAATACTCATAAAGAGGTATGTATAATGAAATTACTTGTTGTTGGATCTATGGCACTCGATACGATTGAGACACCGTTTGGTAAAGAAGATAATATTTTAGGGGGATCCGCTTCATACTTTTCTCTGGCAGCTAGTATGTTCACGGAGGTAGGAATAGTTGCTGTAGTAGGAAAGGATTTTCCGGAAGATCATTTGGATCTTTTTAGATCAAAGGGCATTGAACTTGAAGGAGTTACCAGGGAAGAAGGGGAAACTTTTAAATGGGAAGGGAAATACGGGTACGATCTCGGAGACCCTGATACGCTGGGTACATATTTAAATGTTTTTGAGAATTTCAACCCGGTAATACCACAGAGTTATAGAAATGTAGATTACGTGTTTCTCGCAAATATAGACCCGGAGCTTCAGCTAAGCGTACTCAAGCAAGTTAAAAATCCTAAGCTTGTCGCGTGCGATACTATGAATTTCTGGATAGACAACAAGCCCGAAGAACTAAAGGAAGTCCTAAAACATGTAGACATCCTGCTGATTAATGATTCTGAGACCAGAGCCTTGGCGGGAGAGCCAAGAATCACAACTGCCGCCAGAGCTGTATTGGATATGGGCCCCAAGATACTCATCGTCAAAAGAGGAGAATATGGAGCGCTGATGTTTTCAAAGGAAGGCATATTCTGGGCTCCGAGTTATCCGCTTGAAGAAGTGATTGATCCTACAGGGGCGGGGGATACCTTTGCGGGGGGCTTCATGGGCTATATAGCCGGCAACGATATTACCGACCCCGCGGGGTTTAAAACAGCTGTAGTTAACGGGAGCGTTATAGCATCCTTTACTGTGGAGAATTTCAGTGTCAGAAGGTTATCTAATTTAAAAAAGGATGAAATTAACACCAGGTTTGCAGAGTTCTTAAAACTGTCTAAAGTGGACTAACCTCAAAAAGTCTACTCTTCAATCACATTACGAGAACCTTATAGATTCAGGGGCATGGATACTGATAATCGCAAGTAGCTTGTGCGGAGATCTTGGGGACCGGGATTAGGAAATATGCACTTGAATTTGCTCGCTTGGGTGCTCTTGATATAGCATCTAGTGATGCCCATTCTACCCGCAGGAGACGGCCTATTCTAGCACGGGCGCTTCATATTCCGGCAAATGATATTGGGGCTCAAAAGCTCGATATCCCTATCGAAAATACTTATATAGTAATAGAGGGGAACTACCCTGCTTAAGGATAGAATTAAATCCTCTAGTTAATATTTGTTACCCCTTTGAATGTTGGATGTACTTTAATCTAAGGTTATAGAGAATATCATTCAAAAGTTTACTCTCACCATCGTCCAGATTGCCAACTGTCTTGTCTAGCAATATCTCCAGAATCTCTATTGTGTGTTTCGCCGCCGGAAGATTGACCCTTATTTCTTTAAGCTCGGGGTCGTGTATTTCTCCCAAATGGATTAGGGACGAAGCGTTTAACGATAGCATGAAGGTTGAGAAATCCATTTTTAATCCACCCGGATCATGCGGGGTTTGTTCATCGCTCATTTTGAGAATGCCTCCTTTTGTATCAACTTTATAATAACTGTATTCATCTAATTTACTTCATGTACTTGTTGAATTTTGTTCTCGGGTCGTAGGGGGTTGATTCGGCAAGTTTTTCAAACATTTCTTTATCACTTTCTGATATATTATCAGGCATGATAATCTTAACCACAACGTACTGATCCCCTCTAGCCTTAGATTTTATATTCTGAACCCCTTTGCCTTTGAGTCTAAGTTTTAAGCCGTTCTGCACCCCGGGGGGAATAGATACTTTTGCAACTCCGTCAATTGTCGGCACATCTACTTGTTTCCCTAGCGCGGCTTCATAAAAGGTAATTGGTAATTCCAAATATATATCGTCTTGTTTGCGCTTGAAAATGGGGTGTGGCTTTACCTTTATTTTTAGGTATAGATCCCCTTTGTCGCCCCTTGTGCCGGATTCTCCCTTGCCCTGCACCCTTATCTTGGAACCCGTAGCAACTCCTGGAGGTATTTTAACGGATAGTCTCTCGGTATTAACATTATTTAGTCTCTGCCTGCTTATCGTAATATCCCTTACTCCGCCTTTGATCGCGGTATCAAAATCTATCTCGATTTGGTATGCTAAATCTTTCCCTTTAACGGCTTTTTCCCTTGAGCGGGAGCTAAATATATCTCGAAACGCATCACCCGGGCTTCTTCCCGGGCCTCTACCTGCTCCTGCATAGCCAAATATGTCTTTAAAAATACCTTCAAATCCAGGGAAATCCTGTGAGCTGTAGGTATACTGATAGCTGCTTCCTCCGGGATCTCCAGCCCGCCTCCAAGTGGTTTGGCCTCCGGGTCTAAACTCAGCGCTTCCGAACATATCGTAGGCCTTTCTTTTCTCTTTATCAGAGAGGACCTCGTGCGCTTCCTGGAGTTCTTTGAACTTTTCTTCGGCGTCTTTGTTGTCAGGGTTAAGGTCAGGGTGGTACTTTCTCGCAAGACTGCGATACGCCTTTTTAATTTCTTCTTTTGAGGCGTCTTTGGATACACCTAGTATTTGGTAATAATCTCTTGCTGCTGCCATTTATCCGCGTGAAAGGGTTTATCTGTCAAATTCACAAATCTTTTGATAGTGGACAGAATAGCCCGTAACTGAGTTTACGTCAATTTCCTTGTTTACTGTCTCAAAACCCTCATATCCCCCCACAGCTCCTACATTTTTTAATAAACTCTTTTTATGCCCTGATGAAGTCTCCATTTTATAGGATAATCATTTAAGAATCCGGATCAAGATATCATGGAAGTTGGTAACAGCCTAAAGTTAAGCTTTGTCAGGTTTTTTCGACCGTGTCTAATATGTGTACGGCCATTTTGGTAAATGCTATCGCAGCTGTGCTTTGTGGGTGCGATTCTACTATCGGAACTCCCCCATCGCCGCCTATTCTTATCTGGGGATCGATTGGTATCTCACCTAGGAAAGGTACTCCAAACTGCTCAGCCATTCTCCTTCCCCCGCCTCTGCCAAAGATGTCGATCACATCTCCGCACCCGGTATGCTCAAGATAGCTCATGTTCTCGACTATCCCGAGTATCGGGACGTTTAATTTCCTGAACATCTGAACGCCGCGCTTCACATCTATGAGTGCAACATCTTGAGGTGTTGTAACTATTAATCCTCCGCTTAGAGGGGCCGTTTGCACAAGAGAAAGCTGGGCGTCTCCAGTACCCGGCGGGAGATCAATTACTAAATAATCCGTATCGTCCCAAATTACATCTTCAATAAACTGCTTTATGGCTCCATGGACCATCGGTCCCCGCCATATCACAGTCTCTTCTTCGTTTACCAGAAAACCAATAGACATGAGCTTAAGCCCAAATTTGTTCAGAGGGACAATCTTGTTATCTTCAGTTGCTTTGGGTCTATCTTTTATGCCCAGCATTGTTGGGATACTAGGTCCCCAGATGTCGGCGTCCATGAGACCAACTTTATCTCTCATCTTGGCCATAGCTACAGCAATGTTTACCGCTGCTGTGGACTTGCCAACTCCGCCCTTTCCGCTAGCTACCGCAATGTAGTACTTGATATCGGGAAGTTTTGCTGATTTCTCAGCTTTTGCCGGTCCCGCAGGAGCTTTGGGCTGGCGTGCTGATATCTGTATATCAACATCAGAAACCCCTGGGGTTTCTAAAATTGCAGTCCTTACTGAGTTATCTAATTCGGATTTTAGTTTGTCGTCCGGCTTAGGGAGTACCAAAGATACATTGACTTTGCCGCCGTCAATCTTCACATCCTTAACAAGGCCGAATGACACTATGTCTCTTGTAAAACCGGGGTATTTCACGCCCTGAAGGGCTTTTCTTATAGTATCGGGACTAAGTTCCATAATTTGTTTTCATACTCCTGTACTACGATATTCTTATATTAGGATATTCCGAGTTTATCTTTAGCTTCATCTGACATCATATCCGGATTCCATGGCGGGTCCCAAACTATTTCTACAAGTACATTGCTGGCCCCGGCGCCTCTTATGGCTTCTTCGGCCTGCCCGGCTATCATAGCACCCATACCGCAACCCGGCGTAGTCAGAGTCATTTTAAGATTGACGTTATTCCCAGAGGAAATAGCCACATTATAGATAAGTCCCAGGTCAACTATGCTGACAGGTATTTCAGGGTCGAATACATTTTTAAGCGCACTGTATACTATGTCTTCAGTTAATTCGGCATTACTTGCAGCCTTCTCGGACTTGTTGAACTTTTTAAAGCTAACACCTTTTTCCGAAGACTCTGAAGGGGTGTCAGGTGTTATGGTTATTATTTTTTTCATTCCCATGCTGTAAGCCTCCCAATTTATCTTCCCTGGCTAAATACTTTCCAGTCCGGTTTATTTAAGCAGTTTACCAGTATTTATGTAAAGCCGATAGTTCTCTCATGTTTCATACCCCTAACTTCTGAAGTAAATAGGGCTAAATATTATATCAGGGCAATATCTAATATCAAATAATAATTTGACCTAAATAAGAATCATTTGCATTTGCTCGGGGTTTAGTGTTAAAATGTCTAAGTAGATCTAGAAAAACAGCTATTGCAATAGGAAACGTAAATGACTGAAAATAATGATAATCTTGAAAAGATTGTTGGTCTATCAAAAGAAAAGGGTTTAAAGCTAACTCCGCAGAGGATGGTTATTTTTCGTATCTTATCTGAATGCAATCAGCATGTGACTGTGGATGAAGTTTATCAAAGAGCGAGAGTAGAATACCCGATGCTGTCTCCGGCTACTGTGTATCGCAATATGGAGCAGATGGTGGACACCGGGCTCCTGACCCATCTGGAGCTGAGCGGAACGTCTATGCGTTACGACACTAACCTGGACGAGCACCATCATTTTGTCTGCACAAAATGCGGCAAGGTTTCGGACGTGTATCTAGACAAAGTTAATTACAAGCTTGATCAACGCCGCTCTCACCTTGGCAATGCCCAAATTAATTCTTTAGACCTGCACCTGCAAGGAATCTGCGGAGAGTGCTTGTAAGGTCACTTTTCTTCCAATAACT
>PVMS01149701.1_pt1 | contig 24475 bp, 18 predicted proteins | sample 1853461 | NCBI WGS metagenome assembly PVMS01 (sample SAMN08582032, study PRJNA380276) | Marine sediment metagenome, whole genome shotgun sequencing project. | isolation source: ocean sediment barecode stripped | collected 2017 | reverse complement strand
TGGGGTAGTCTTCGTTTTCCGGCTCTTCCTCGGCATTGAGGTGATAAAGGTTACCGAAAAATTCGTCGAATCCATGGTTGGTCGGCAGGTGCTCGTCCTGGTCACCCAGGTGGTTCTTGCCGAATTGACCGGTCATATAGCCTTCGTCTTTGAGCAAGCCGGCAATGGTCGGGTCCTTTTCACTCATGCCTTCCGGTGCGCCCGGCAACCCGACTTTCAACAGTCCCGTGCGAAACCCGCTTTGGCCCGTGATGAAGGTGGAACGGCCCGCGGTGCAGCTGTTTTCACCATAGGAGTCGGTGAAAAGTATGCCGTCTTTTGCTATCCGGTCAATATTCGGTGTTTTATAACCCATCATGCCGTGGTTATAAGCACTGACATTGAACCAGCCAATGTCATCGCCCCAAATAATCAAAATATTGGGCTTGTCGGCCGCAAGGGCCATTTGCAGCGGCAGCAATGACAGCACCGCCAGTAACGTGAAGAATTTAGTGGGTCTCAAGATTCTCTCCTTTAGCTAAAATCCTTATGGGAACAGATTCACCGGGGTAATTTCGGGGTCTCGAATCCATAAGTATGAACCTTCCATTATGCCAAATTAAGGCAGCTGGATGCCATAGCAGCAGCGAAACAATTATTCTCATTTCTGAACATGCGGGCTGTGCAGAACGAACTGGCTGGGGTAGTTAGTGGCTCAGTGGTTGCGTGAATTATTGGCTCGGCGGCAAACACTATTAGATGAAAATGGCACATGGCTCGGCGGAGAATACGACTGAAGTTCGTGCAGATGGATTGTGGACTATTCGCTGACCGCCCGTCTTGATAAGCTTGCCATTTAATCACACAAGGTGCCTGAGCCGTGTCCGGTCTTGACTTAGAATTTGTGCGCTCCTGTTTCCCCGCATTCGAAGAACCTTCACTGGAGGACGTCGCGTTTTTTGAGAACGCGGGCGGTTCATACGCCTGTCGGCAGACCATAGACTGGCTGAACCGCTACTACCGGCAAACCAAGGTTCAGCCTTATTACGATTTCCCTGCCTCCGCAACCGCGGGCGTTCAGATGGACGCTTCGAAGCAGCGCATGGCTGCCTGGTTGAACGTGGATGCCGAGGAAATTCATTTCGGGCCGTCCACATCGCAGAATACTTACGTCATAGCGCAGGCTCTGCGACAGGAACTGAAGCCGGGCGACGAGGTAATTGTCACCAACCAGGACCACGAAGCCAACATCGGCGCCTGGAGCCGGCTGGAAGACGACGGAATCGTCGTCCGCGAATGGAAAGTCGATCCGGATACCGCAGAACTACACCCGATTGATCTGGAAGTCCTGCTCAACGAGCGCACCCGGGCAGTCGCGTTCACGCACTGTTCCAATGTGGTGGCCAGCATTAACCCGGTACGTGAAATCACCGATATGATCCATGCCGCCGGCGCCTGGGCCATCGTTGACGGCGTTTCATTCTGCCCGCACGGCATGCCCGACATTCCATCGCTGGGTGCGGATATTTACCTGTTCTCGCTGTACAAGGTTTACGGTCCACACCTGGGAGTGATGTACCTGAGTGAAAAACTCAACGCTGAATTGCCCTACCAGGGGCATTTTTTCAACGCCGGCATTCCCAGTGCGCGCTTTACCCCTGCCGGGCCGGACCATGCGCAGATAGCCTCGGTCAATGGCGTAATGGATTACATGGATGCCGTGTACCAGCACCACCACGGAGATGATGCTCCCGCAGCGCAAAGAGCATCGGCGATCCGGAATCTGTTTCGGGATCACGAAACGGAGCTTCTTCAGCCGTTGCTCGATTTCCTGTCAGCGCATCCCAAAGTTCGCCTGATCGGAAAATCCAGGGCTGTAGAGCGCGCCCCTACCGTTGCGTTCACTGTAGAAGGCCAAAGCTCAATCGAGCTGGCTACACTCCTGATCGCTTACAAACTGGGCATCGGGGTAGGGCATTTCTACGCCTATCGACTGGTCGAAGCGCTGGGCATCGATACCGACGAAGGCGTACTGCGCGCTTCTTTCGTCCATTACACCAGCCCGCAGGAAATCACCCGACTCATCCAGGCCCTCGACGAACTCATGTAGGAGGCCGCCATGCGGGCGACCGTTTTTTGTGTTTGGCGATTTTTTGAGGCAGTGCTGGCCCGATAGAATTCAGGCCTTGACGGTAGCCGGTCGCCCGCATGGCGGCCTCCTACAAGATACCTCTATCCCAGAATCTGCCAGGCGATGCAGATGATTGATCCCCAGCCCACGGCGAAGGCCAGCGTGCGAACCCAGGGAATACCCGCGGCATAGGCTCCTGCATGCACCAGACGGGCCCAGAAAAAGGCGGCTGCAGCTGAGGTGGTCGCGTTGTTGCTGAGATCCATGGCGTTGGCGATCAGGACCAGTGCTGCAAACACCGCCAGGTTTTCCACCGCATTGTAATGGGCCTTCTTCAGTCGCTCAGCCCATGGCGCCATGACCAGCGGCGCATCGGGGTAACCCACGGCGTCGCTGATCTTGTTTTTGGACAAAATGTCGAGGACGTACGGTATCCAGATTACGGCTGTGAAGACGCTGATCATTGCCAGGTATTTGAGTTCAGGTGTCATGGTGTCCTCCATAGGTTTTGCGGCGGGAGCAGGACGGTCATTCCTGCCTGATAGTAACCATAGGCGTCCCACTGGAACAGCGCAAGTGAAGTGGGATTCCCAGGCATGGCCGGACCATTCGACGAAAGCATGATGCGAACTTTATTTAAAACGGTTATGCTTGCGCGAAATCCCGGTATCTGGCGCCGGGTCAGCGGCAGGCGTACAAGGAAAATGAAACGCACCGATACGAACAATCCGGACTATTTCCACAAGGTAGTGGATTGCCAGTGGGGTTGCCCCGCCCACACTGATGTTCCCGAGTATATACGCTTGATCGCCCAGGGCCGTTTTACTGAATCCTACATGGTCAACCGCGAAAGCAATGTCTTCCCCGCTATTCTCGGCCGTGTCTGCGACCGCCCTTGTGAGCCTGCCTGCCGGCGTGGCCGCCTGGAGGAAAAGCCGGTTGCGATCTGCCGCTTGAAGCGCGTGGCTGCAGATCATAAGGGCGACATTCGAGACCAACTGCCGGTCATCCCGGAAAAGAAAAACGGCAAGAAGGTTGCGCTGATTGGCGCCGGCTGTGCTTCGCTGGCGGTGGCCAACGATTTGATGCCTCTGGGCTACCAGTGCACGATTTTTGAGGCGCAGAGTGTGGCCGGCGGATTGATGCGCTATAACATTCCGTCTTTCCGACTTCCCATTGAAGTGCTGAACGAAGAAATTGACATTATCGTCGATATGGGTGTGGAGGTTCATTACAAGCACCGCATCGAGAGCATGAAAGCGCTGCTGGACGAAGGCTACGATGCGGTATTCGTCGGCACCGGCGCCCCGCGCGGCAAAGAACTCAAGTTACCCGGGCGCTACGATGCGGACAACATCTATATCGGCATAGACTGGCTGGAATCGGTGGCTTTCGGGCATATCGATTCCATTGGCGAGAAGGTGCTGATCATCGGCGTGGGCAATACGGCGATGGACTGCTGCCGCACTTCGCTGCGGCTGGGTGCGAAGAGTGTCAAGGTGATGGCGCGCAAGCCACGGGAATTTTTCAAGGCGTCCGACTGGGAGCTTGAAGATGCCGAAGAGGAGAATGTCGAGATCATCGTCAACCATTCTCCGAAAGAATTCGTGGTCGAGGGCGGCAAACTCAAAGGCATGAATTTCGAACTGATGGAATACGTCGTGGAAAACGGGCGCATTCTCGATCAGAAAATCACCGGTGAAGAGTTCATACCCTGTGACGACGTGGTGTTGGCCATCGGTCAGGAGAATGCCTTTCCATGGGTCGAGCGCGACCTGGGCATTGAGTTCGGGCCGTGGGAAGAGCCGGTGGTTGACGAAGTCACCTTCGAATCCACCCGCAAGGGTGTGTTTTTCGGTGGCGACTCGGCATTTGGGCCCAAAAACATTATCTGGGCGGTTGAACATGGCCATCAGGCTGCGATTTCCATTCACCGTCACTGCCAGGGTGAGTCGCTGACCGACCGCTTGCCGGACCTGCTCAATTTGGGCAGCCGCAAAATGGGCATGCACGAATGGAGCTACTCCAGCAGTTTTGATCCGGCCGCACGGCGAAAAATGATGCATGTGCCGCTGGAGCAGAGATTTACGGAGCTGGGCAAGGAAGTCGAACTGGGTTTCGATGCCGAGCAAACCGCCCAGGAGGTCGAACGCTGCCTCAATTGCGATATACAGACTGTATTTACCGATTCGCTGTGCATCGAGTGCGATGCCTGCCTGGACATTTGTCCGACCCAGTGCCTGACCATTACGGCAAACGGCGAAGAAGCCGACCTGGTCCAGCGCCTCAAGGCGCCGGTACTGGAGCCAGACCAGCCTTTGTTCGTGTCGGATGAGCTGAAGCAGACGGCCCGGGTCATGGTTAAAGACGAGAACTTCTGCATCCATTGTGGACTGTGTGCCGAGCGCTGCCCGACTGCCGCCTGGGACATGCAGAAATCACTTCTGAGTTTCCCCAAAGCCATCGATTACGATGGCGATAAAGACATTGGTGAGCGCCCATGCCAGCAACGCAAAGCCGGATAAACGACTTTGTCCTGAAAATTGCCACGGTCAACGGCACTGGCTCCGCCAGCGCCAATGGCCTGCTGCTGAAGGCCCTGTTCCGTATGGGCGTTCCGGTGACCGGCAAGAACCTGTTCCCGTCCAATATTCAGGGTTTGCCGACCTGGTACGAAATTCGCGCCAACCATGCCGGCTACATGTCGCGTTCCGGCCAGGTGGATGTGATGGTGGCGATGAACGCCCAGACCTATCAAAAAGACCTGGAAGAGGTTAATCCGGGCGGTTTCCTGATTTACGATTCCACCTGGCCGCGTGAGACCACTCTGCACCGCCTGGATATCACCGTGCTGGGCGTGCCACTCGCCAGGCTTTGCAACGAGAAATTCAAGAAGGCACGCCTGCGCATCCTGATGAAGAACGTTGCCTATGTTGGCGTGCTGTCTGCGCTGCTCGATATCGACCTTGGCATCATGCGCAAACTGCTGGAACAGACCTTCGCCGGCAACTCCAGGGTGGTCGAGAGCAACCTCGAAGCCATCATGCTGGGCTACGATTATGCAAGCGAGAACTTCACCTGCCCGCTGCCGGTGCGCGCCGAGACCATGGGCGACAACAGTGGAAACATTCTGATCAATGGCAATGAAGCGATTGGTCTGGGTTGTATCTACGCGGGCGCGACCGTGGGCGCCTGGTACCCGATCACGCCCTCCACTTCGGTAATGGACAGCTTCCAGGATTATTGTGATCGATTCCGCATTGACCCGGAAACCGGCGACAAGCTGTATTGCATCATCCAGGCGGAGGACGAACTGGCGGCTGCCGGCATGGTGATTGGGGCAAACTGGGTTGGCGCGCGCGCGTTCACACCCACTTCCGGCCCGGGTATTTCGCTGATGAGTGAATTTATCGGCTTTGCCTATTACGCTGAAATACCGTCGGTGTTCATCAATGTCCAGCGCGTGGGCCCGTCCACCGGTATGCCGACACGCACCCAGCAGGGTGATGTGATGATGTGTGCCTATGCCTCGCACGGCGACACGCGGCATCCGATCCTGTTTCCGGCCAATCCGCATGAGTGCTTCGAAATGGCAGTGACTGTTTTCGATCTTGCAGATCGCCTGCAAACACCGGTGTTCATTCTGTCCGACCTGGATATCGGCATGAATGACTGGATGATTCCGGAGCTGAGCTGGGACGATAGCTACAGTCCTGACCGCGGCAAGCTGTTGGGCCCCGAAGAGTTGGCAGAAATGGAGCGTTTCATCCGTTACCTGGATGTGGATGGTGATGGTATTACCTACCGCACGGTACCGGGAGAGGATCCCAAGGGCGCTTATTTCGCGCGCGGTTCCGGGCATAACCGTTACGGTGCCTATACCGAGGATTCGGACGCCTATCAGGACGTGATTGACCGCCTGCTGGTGAAATGGGAAACGGCCAAGTCGCTGGTACCGGATGCCGTTCTCAGCAAGGCTGAGCGGCCTACCCGCCTCGGCATTGTTGCTTTCGGTAGCTCGGATGGCGCAGTAATTGAAGCCCGCGACAGACTGGCAGAGCAGGGCATCCAGGTGGATTACCTCAGGATCAGGGCATTTCCGTTCAGCCAGGAAGTGTTGAGTTTCCTGCTGGATCACGACACCATATTCGTGGTGGAACAGAATCGCGACGCACAAATGAAATCCCTGCTGATGCTGGAGTACAATGACATTGCCGACCGGTTGGTGTCTATTCTGCATTACAACGGCATGCCCATTCCCAGCGAATGCGTGGTGCAGGGTGTGATCGAGCATCAGAAATCGGAGCAGGCCGCATGAGCTTCATCGCCAAACCCAAAATTACACTTCCCGGTGAGCAAAAAAACAAAATCGGTCTGGTGCTGCGTGATTACGAGGGTAGCCTGTCTACACTCTGCGCCGGCTGCGGTCATGACTCAATTACTGCGGCCCTGGTCCAGGCCCTGTGGGAAATGTCCATTGCGCCCGAGACCCTGATCAAAATGTCCGGCATCGGCTGTTCTTCCAAAACACCGGCCTACTTCGTGCATGGCGCCCATGGCTTCAACTCGGTGCACGGGCGCATGCCCTCGGTGGCTACCGGTGCGCTGGCCGCCAACCGCGACCTGATTGGCATCGGCGTATCAGGCGACGGCGATTCACTGTCCATCGGATTCGGACAGTTCGGCCACGTGATCCGCCGCAATGTAAACATGTTGTATTTGATCGAAAACAACGGTGTGTACGGACTCACCAAGGGCCAGTTCTCAGCTTCGGCCGATGCCGGCAGTACGGCCAAAAAGGGCCAGGTCAACCAGATGCAGAATATCAATGCCGTTGCGACCGCCATATCCATGGGCGCGAGCTTCGTCGGCCGCGGCTTCTCCGGCGACCGGAAACAGATGGTTTCGCTGATCAAGTCGGCCATCGCACATCCGGGCTGCGCGGTGCTGGACGTGATTTCTCCCTGCGTAACCTTCAACGACCACGAGGGTTCGACCAAGAGTTACGCCTATACCCGGAAGAACAAGATGCGCGCCACCGAGGCCGACCTGATCCCGCCGCGGTCCGAGATCAAGGCCAGCTATTACAGAGGTGATACCCATCCGGTCAGACTGCACGATGGTTCGACCATCCTGCTGAAAAAAGTTGACCCGGATTATGATCCGACGCGCCGTAACAATGCGCTTGCTTTTCTGGAAAACCACCGCAGCCGAGGTGAAATCGTCACCGGCCTGCTGTTCATCGACCAGAACGTCCCCGACCTGCATATCCAGTCCCGCACCGTCACCACCCCCCTCAAAAATCTGGACTATAAGCAGCTCAATCCCGGCAGCGAAGCCCTGGCCAAACTCCAACAGGGCATGAAATAGGTTTCTGTATGGGCGCTGCAAAAAAGAGGTCTTTTATCCGCAGAAGACGTTAAAACCATGGTGGCGTTGTCTCCCTCAATGACGCCGGAAGTGACTATCGGACCGGGTCGCCTTGGTTGGCCCTGATTGATTATCCACAGATTACACAGATTCTTGTCTGGCTTCATTCCGTCCGGAACGGTGAGATTCATACTGGTAGGCGTGTTCGTTTTGTTTGCCGAACAATGAAAAACATTCCAGGATCCACGTTGCCTGATGAACAATCCACCCTCAAACGAAATCGTCACCCAAAAAAAAATCTGTGTAATCTGTGTAATCTGTGGATAAAAAATTCATCCCATCCAATCGCTAGTCGGTGACGGTGTAGCGATTTCGTTAATCGTAGTCATCGAGCCAGTAATTTTCAGCGATCTCTGCGGATAACTAACAAGGGTCAGTTTTTTGGTGAAAGCGCTTGGCTCATAGGCACTTAGCCCTTAATATTACTTGTTTGGGTCGGCGCTTTTTCCGGTAGGTGAAGGTGCTGGCCGGAGTGATGGACCGGCGCAATAATAAAAGCAGGCGCCGAAGACAATCCGGATTCGTGAGAGAGAACCTTAATGTGCTCTATATTCGGCGTATTAGAGATACGCCAGGACCTCAAAGTGGTCCGAAAAATGGCCCTGCGCCAATCGCGCCTGTTGCGCCACCGCGGGCCCGACTGGAGCGGTATCTACGCGGCTGACAATGCCGTGCTGGCGCATGAGCGGCTGGCCATTGTCGACGTCAATACCGGCGCCCAGCCCATTATGAGTGAAAGCGGCCGCCAGGCGCTGGCCGTGAATGGTGAAATTTACAACCATCAGCCCATCCGCGAGACTTTCGCCGGGCGCTACGCCTTCCGTACTGAATCGGATTGCGAGGTCATTCTGCCCCTGTACCTCGAGCACGGCACGGACTTCCTGGAAGAACTCGGCGGCATGTTTGCTTTTTGTCTGTATGACGAGGACAAGGATTTCTGGATGATGGCGCGCGACCCAATCGGCATCATCCCACTGTATTACGGGCACGATGAACACGGTCAGCTGTTGGTAGCCTCGGAAATGAAGGCTTTGATGGACGTTTGTAATCAGGTGGACGAATTCCCGCCTGGTCACTTCTGGTGCAGTGGGCAGGAAGAACCGGAAAAATGGTACCGGCGCGACTGGATGGAATATGAAAACGTCAAGGATGTCCTGACGGATCGCCAGGCGCTGCATGACGCGCTGGAAAATGCGGTGATCAGCCATTTGATGACCGATGTGCCTTATGGTGTGTTGCTGTCGGGCGGCCTGGATTCCTCGATTACCGCTGCGCTGGCGGCGAAGCACGCGAAAATGCGGGTAGAGGACCACGAGCAGAGCCCCGCCTGGTGGCCGCGCCTGCACTCATTCGCAGTCGGTCTCGAGGGATCTCCGGACCTTCTCGCGGCACAGACGGCAGCGGATCACATCGGCACCGTACACCATGGCTTCACCTTCACCATCCAGGAAGGCCTGGACGCACTGGAAGAGGTGATCCATCACCTGGAAACCTATGACGTGACCACCATTCGCGCGGCCACACCGATGTACCTGATGGCGCGTAAGATTCGCGCGATGGGTATCAAGATGGTGTTGTCGGGTGAGGGTGCAGATGAGATATTCGGGGGCTATCTGTATTTCCACAAGGCGCCGGACGCGCAGGCTTTCCATGAGGAAACCGTGCGTAAACTCTCGCGCCTGCACAGTTATGATTGCCTGCGTGCGAACAAGGCCATGTCGGCCTGGGGTGTGGAGGCGCGCGTGCCATTCCTGGACAAGGAATTCCTCGACGCCGCCATGAACATCAATCCGGCGGACAAAATGATCACCGAGGGTGGCATTGAGAAACAGATCCTGCGCGAGGCGTTCAGCTACCTGTTGCCGGATTCAATCGCCTGGCGCCAGAAGGAACAGTTTTCCGATGGTGTGGGTTACGGCTGGATCGATGCGGTCAAGGACCACGCTGAAGCGCATGTCAGTGACGCGGAAATGGCGCGGGCCGAGGGACGCTTTCCCTTCAACACACCGGTCTCCAAGGAAGCTTACTACTTCAGAAGCCTGTTTGAGCAACATTTCCCCCTGGCCTCGGCGGCGCAGACCGTGCCCGGTGGCCCCACCGTCGCTTGCAGCACACCCGAAGCGGTGTTGTGGGACAAGGCCTTGCAGGAAATGAATGATCCGTCGGGACGAGCCATGCGGGCGGTCCATCAGGATGCCTATTGAGCGGGATTCGCCAATGAATGACAAAAAGAAATTATTGGTACAGAAGTTCGGCGGTACTTCGCTGGCCGATCTGAGGGGTTTCGATGCCAGTGCATCCGTGATTGCCCAGTATGCAGACGAGCAGCGGGTGATTGTGGTGCTTTCGGCGGTCAAAGGTGTCACGGATCTTCTGCTGGCCGCCATCGATACGGCGGTAGAAGGCGGTCATGGCGCTGAACACCTCAATGAGGCGATCGCGCGCGAGCAGGTGATCATTGATGAACTGGCAGAGCAGGGTGTGCTGACATCGCTGGCCAGTGAGTTCCTGCAGGAACAGCAGTCCGTTTTAACCCGACGTGTCGAGGGGATACACCTGCTCGGTCAGTGCCCGGATGAGACGAGGGCGAGAATTCTCGCCAGCGGCGAAGGTTTCAGCAGCCGCCTGATGGTTGATCTGCTGCAACAGCGTGGCTTACGGGCGCAATGGTCGGATGTCGATGTGCTACCGCTGGCCAACGAGGACTGGCTGGACTCGCTGGTCGACATCGATGCGGCTGCTCCATTGATCAGGGGCCGCCTGAAGGATGACACTCAGGTGATGGTGCTGCCGGGATTCTACGGCCGCAACGCCCGGGGCGATATCCAGTTGTTGGGGCGCAATGGCACGGACTATTCGGCGGCGGCGATTGCGGCGGCCGCGGGAGCCGGCCTGTGCCAGATCTGGAAAGACGTGGATGGATTCTTCACCGCCGATCCGCGCATTGTGAGCAACGCCCGTTGCCTGGATGAAGTCAGTTACGACGAGGCCATGGAGCTGACGTACTTTGGCGCCAAGGTCATCTCGGCCAAGGCGCTGACACCGCTGGCGGCCAATAACATACCCTGCGAGGTTCGCAATACCTATGATCCTTCCCTGCCCGGCACCCTGGTGCACAGTGAGGCACAGCGCACACACGTCGTGCGTGGTATTTCGCACTTGCACGATGTGGCCTCGATCACATTGCAGGGCGGCGGCCTGCGCGGCCGAGTCGGCATTGCCCGGCGGGTCATGGATGCACTGGCCAGCGAATCTATCTCGATCCTGCTGATCGTGCAGTCTTCTTCGGAATACAGCATCACCCTGTGTGTTCGCCGGGCCGACGAAGGAAAAGCCCGCAAGTCGCTGGAGGAAGAGTTCCATTTCGAGCGGCTGCATGGCCTGATCGAGGAAATCTCGGTGCAAAGCGACCGGGCGGTGGTTTCACTGGTTGGCGAGGGCATGAAGCATTACCGGGGTATCGCTGCGCGTTTCCTAACTGCGATTTCTTCCGCCGGTGTCAACGTGGAAGTCATTGCACAGGGGTCCACTGAATGCGCCATTGCGGTGGTCGTTCGGGGAGAAGATGCGCAGCCGGCAACGCGCGCCTGCCATACGGCCTTTTTCAGCCATTCAACGCACATCGATGTCATCCTGCTCGGTTGTGGTAACGTGGGCAGCGAGTTGCTGGACCAGTTCCAGCGCCAGGCCGGCAGCCTGATCGAACACCACATGGACCTGCGAGTCCGGGCCATTGCCAACAGCGAGAAACTGCTGATCTCTGATGATGTTCTTGATCTGTCCACCTGGAAACAGCAATTGGTGGAAGAAGGGCAGTCATGGACTCTGCAAGACGTGATTGAAATTCGCACCAGGCTTGGCCTGCTCAACCCAACCATTATTGACTGCACCACCGATGCGGGCCTGGCCAGTGAGTATGTACGCTTTCTGAGTCATGGTTTCAATGTGGTTGCGGCGAACAAGAAGGCCAACACTTCGAAGCTCGAATACTACCGCGAGATGCGGGATACCGCAGCGAAAAACTTTCGCAAATTCCTTTATGAAACCAATGTTGGCGCGGGGTTGCCTGTGATCGATACCCTGCAGTCGCTGATCCGATCCGGTGACGAACTGGAGACCTTCGAGGGCATTCTTTCCGGCTCCCTGTCGATGATTTTTGGATTACTGGAAGACGGCATGCCGCTGTCGAAAGCAGTGGCCGAAGCTATGCAGCTGGGGTTCACAGAGCCGGATCCCAGAGACGATCTTTCCGGGATGGACGTGGCCAGAAAATTACTGATCATTGCCCGCGAAGTCGGTTTGCAGTTGGAATTGGACGATATCGCCGTTGAATCCGTGGTGCCTTTGGATCACGTGGATCATATCGAACGAACTGAATTGATCGGTGCACTTGAAGCACTCGATGACAGTTTTTCATCGAAAATCAAGGCTGCCGAGGCAAGCGGCAAGGTACTGCGCTACGTCGGCCGTATCGAAAACGATAAGTGCCGTGTGGCCATCGAAGCCGTTCCTTCAGACAAACCGCTGGGCGCTATTCGCGACGGTGAGAATGCCCTGGTTTTGCATACGCATTACTACCAGCCCATTCCGCTCGTATTACGCGGATATGGCGCGGGGGCGGCCGTTACCGCCGCCGGCGTATTTGGGGATATTCTGCGCACCGTGTGGAGGCCGCTGGACAACTGACCATGGAGTCTCTGGCGACAAGATCCGGCAAAAAGAGGCGGCCGTCGAGAACCAGGCCGCTGACTGTCTTCGCGCCTGCTTCCATTGGTAATTTGTCAGTCGGTTTTGATTCGCTTGGTCTGGCGCTGGCGCCAACAGACGGATCGCTGCTGGGCGACCAGGTTCAACTGAGCTTGCCGGACCCGGAGTCGGCCCACGGCGATTGGGTGTTGGAAGTAAAGGGTGCCTATGCCGCCGATCTGCCTGACGACCAGGAACATAACATCGTGATTTCCTGCTGCCGTGGTTTTCTATCAGCGGCGGCGGAAAGGGGTGTCGTTGTCAATCCACTTAAAGTCGTATTGGACAAGCGTTTGCCCATTGGCAGCGGCCTGGGTTCCAGCGCAAGTTCCGTCGTGGCCACGCTCGAGGCACTCAACCGCTGGCACGGTAATCTGCTGAGTCATCATGATATTTTCCACTTGATGGCGGAAATGGAAGGCAGAATCAGCGGTGAAATTCATCTGGACAATATGGCGCCCTGCCTGTACGGCGGCCTGCGACTTTGTCCTCCGGGCAGTCTGTCGGAGTATCCCTTGCCCTGGCCGGCCAATTGGCGCGCTGTGGTCTGCTGGCCGGGTACGGAATTCCTGACACGCGAGGCGCGTGCCGTTCTTCCCGAAGAGGTTCCGCGTGCTACGGCGGTACGTCACGGCGCCCAGTTTGCCCAGTTCATTCATGCGCTGTACACGGGTAATACACAGCTCGCTGCAAACAGCATCGTTGATCACATTGCAGAGCCTCATCGGAGGCATTTGTTACCCGGTTTTGACGAGGCAAGTATCGAATTGCGCAGGCTCGGTGCATTGACCGTTGGTATTTCTGGTTCCGGCCCAACTATTTTTGCGCTGGTGGACGATTTCGAGGTGGCGCGGACGGCAGCAGCCTGGATGACTGCGAACTATCAGAAAAACGACCAGGGTTTCGTGCACATTTGCCGGGTGGATCTCGGCGGTGCACGAGTCATTGACTAAACTGCTCTTTTACAGGTAAGAATCTCCATTGAAATTGATCAATATCAAACACCCCGCTGAACAGGTGACTTTCAAGCAAGCTGTTCTGACTGGCTTGGGCCGGGATCAGGGCCTGTATTTCCCCCTGTCTTTCGAAAAATTGCCTGATGTAACTGACTTGCTGCAAGAGGCATTCGTGCCGCGCAGTGTCGCTGTGCTTCAGCACCTGACCAGCGGTGAAGTCAGCGAGCAATCCATGCAACGAATGGTAAGTTCTGCGTTCGATTTTCCTCTGGAAACACCACTGCTGTCCGATGGAACACGAGCGTTGGAACTTTTTCACGGTCCTTCGCTCGCATTCAAGGATTTCGGTGCACGCTTTATGGCCCGCTGCCTGGCAGAGTTTCATGATGGCGGACCCATGACCATTCTCACTGCTACATCCGGGGACACCGGTGCAGCCGTAGCCCATGCCTATTACGGCCAGCCCGGCATCGAGGTCGTGGTCCTGTATCCAGAGGGTAAGATCTCGCCGCTACAGGAAAAACTGTTCTGCACCCTGGGCGGCAATGTGCACACCATCGCGGTGGCGGCGGATTTCGACACCTGCCAGCAACTGGTCCTGCAGTCTTTCGATGATGAGGAGCTCAAATGCGAGCTGGGCCTGAATTCGGCCAATTCGATCAATATAGCCCGCCTGGTGGCTCAAGTCTGTTATTACTTCGAGGCTGCGGCGGCCGTCGATGATGTGCGGCGCATGGTGCTCAGCGTACCCAGTGGCAATTTCGGTAATGTCACGGCCGGCCTCATCGCCCGCGCGATCGGCCTGCCGTACAAACGCGTGATCGCGGCAACCAATGTCAACGACACAGTGCCGCGCTTCCTGGCCTCCGGCCGCTGGGACCCCAGGCCGACCCTGGCGACCATCACCAATGCAATGGATATCTCCCTGCCCAACAATTTCCCGCGAGTGCTGGAACTGGGTGAGCGCCATGGTTTGTTGTTGGAGGAATTGCTTTCTTCCACCTCGCTCGATGACGCCGCAACGCGCGCTGCAATGAAACTGCTGTATTCCCGCGGCTACCTGGCCGATCCCCACACCGCCCTGGCCTGGTCAGCGCTTGACGGCGCGCTGCAAGGCGACGAGGAAGGCGTGTTCCTGTGCACCGCACACCCGGCCAAGTTCCTCGAGGTCATCGAGGAGACGCTGGGGATTGACTTGCCGCTTCCCGCAGAGTTGGATGCGGTGAAAGAAAAAGATGTGCTGTCCCGTACCATACCGGGGGAGTTTGCAGCTCTGCGAAAGGAGTTGCTCGGGGCTCGGTGAGGGGTAAGGCGTGGAAAGGCCCTACCGGGGCTGGGTGCTGTCACTTCGCACCTATCGATAACAAGAAACGATATAGAGTGTCATTGATTTATCCAGACTGAATACAACCTGACCCAGCAAAGGAATTCTCATGGAATACCCCCGCCTCACCCCGCTACGCCCGCTCGGCAGACGCTTTGCTTGAAATGATCGCGAAGCTGCACCAGCAGGGCATAACCCTGGTTGCCGGCACCGACGCGATGCCGGGCTTCACCCTGCACCGCGAACTGGAACTCTATCACCGGGCTGGTATCAGCACGATTGACGTCTTGAAAATCGCGACGCTGGATTCCGCCCGCGTGGCCGGTGTTGCAGACCGAACCGGCTCGATCAGCGAAGGTAAACAGGCTGATTTTGTCTTGCTGGCCGGAAATCCGCTGGAGGACATCAACGCCATCCGCAAACCGGTGGCCGTTTTCAAAGGCGATCGCTGGTTCGATCCGGCCCTTCTTTACAAGGCGATTGGTATCACGCCCTTTACCCGGTAGGGCGGCTAATCAGACTCAAATTCTTCTATCCAGCTTCAGCGCTGAGGGTTCAGTCCCGCATTTTGCATGTGTTTTGCTGCGCTATGCTTCGGAGCGCGATTAGCCAGGCTGCACTCGTGAAATCAGCCGGAAATTCCGGCAATTCAGGCAAAGTGCGAGCCGGGGCAACGCATTATCATGGCGGCTTCAGAAATCTTTCTTCCCCTAACGCCTGAGGGAGTCGTTTTGGCTCAGCTGCTAAACTGATGACGACAGCCCGCTAATGCAGGAGTGTCAATGGGCAGGATAAAGCGATTCCTCAAGGACGTCGTTCGCCGGCGAGTGATCCCCAACGCCGTGCTTTACATTATTGCGGCATGGGTTGCGATTCAGGTTGCTGATCTCGCAATAGAAGCCGGCATGTTGCGCCTGGCACTGAGAGATGTATTCCTGGCGGCATTCCTCGGTTTTCCGGTCGCACTAATGCTGAGCTGGTTTTACGACATCACCCGCCTGGGGATCGTGCGAACGGCAGACATCGACGGGGACAGCTCCTTCGATCCGTCACTTCGTATGCGAGACTACCTGCTGTTCACCCTGTTGGCCGTGTTTTGGACGGTGGCCGTTGTCCTTGTTCACTCGCCCGCCCCGTCAGATAAATCAATCGCCATCCTGCCGTTCGAAAATGTGGGTCATGATCCCGGCAATGCCATGTTTGGGTTCGGGATTCGGCTTGATCTGCAGACTCAACTGCAAGGCCTGCACGATCTCACGATCATTGCGCGCGAGTCATCGGACAAGGTCGGCCAGGGTATGACACTTTCCGAAATGGGCCGCAAGCTGGGCGCGGCCTACATCGTGAAGGGTTCGGTGGAGCGGGTTCTGGATCGGGTGCGTATCAGTGTCATTCTGATCGATGCGGAGCAGCAGAAACAGACCTGGGCCGGCAGCTACGACCGGGCACTGACTGCCAACAACTGGTTCGATATTCGTAACGAAATCTCCGCTGTGATTACCAGTACCCTGCAGGCTGAATTGTCACCACAGGAGCAACAGCGACTGCAGGTTGTACCCAGTGAAAATCTTGCCGCCGTACAGGCCTACTATCATGGTGTGCAACGCATGGCGAAACGCACGGTTGGGTCGCTGGCTGAAGCAGCGGGGTATTTTCAGAAGGCCGTCGACCTCGACCCGGAATTTGCACTGGCCTGGGTTGGTCTGGCGGATAGCTACTACCTGCAAATGGAATACGGCGATCTGCCACAGGAAGAGATGCTGCCCAATGTGGAAGCTGCAATTGACAAGGCACTGGAATTGAATGATCAATTAGGCGAGGCCTACGCGACACTGGGGTCACTGCAATTCAGCAGGGACAATCTGGCCGCCGCCGAGGCGGCGTTCTTGCGCGCGCTGGAACTGAACCCGAACTATGCAACCGCGCATCAGTGGTATGGCTCGACTCTGGGTGACCTTGGTCGCGAAGAGGAAGGCCTGGCGCACAAGAGGAAAGCCCAGGCGCTCGATCCGCTCTCGGCGGTAATCAATCAAGACGTTGGCCTGACGCTCGAGACCCTGGGCCGGATTGACGAGGCCCTGGCTCAGTATCATTCAGTTATCGAGATTGACCCCGCCTTTCCCAACCCCTATGAAGGTATTGGACGTATCTATTGGACCGCTTTAGCCCGCCTTGACGAAGCGGTCGTTTGGCATCGAAAGTCCGTTGCCCTCGATCCCGCCCAGGCGGCAGCCCCTTTCAGGCTCGGAATGATCTACCTGGATCTGGGTGACGCCGCCCGGGCGGAGTACTGGTTACAGCGTTCCCTTGAGCTGGCACCGGCTCCCTACCGCTTGAATGCGGTCAATAATGTGTTGCATTTTTATCGTCGTGAACAGGCCAAAGCGTTGGATTACGGCCGCAAATTGCTGACGATTGATCCAAAGTCCGTGTACACGCTTGCCCAGCTGCGCAATTACGATTTACAGGAAGGCCGTTATGCCGAGGCGCGCACCCGGTACGAGTTGGCCTACCCGGAACTGTTTGATGCGGATCGGCCGGCGATTAACGATTCCAATCTTCAGGCGGCGATCGACCTGGCCCTTGTAATGATCAAAACAGGCGAAAAGGAACGTGCTACGCTGCTCTTGAACCATGCTCAGGCGCTTCTACCCAAGCTACGGCGACCAGGGGATGAGTTTGGGATAGCTGATGGGCTGATCTATGCCATGCAAGGGAAAACTGAAATGGCGCTGGCCGCGCTGAGGCAAGCCATCGATCGGGGATGGCGCAGCTATTGGTGGTTTTATCTCGATCGCGATCCAGGCCTGGATTCTATCCGCGGCGAACCCGAGTTTCAGGCCATGGTAGACGAGATTAAAGCCGGTATGGCGGCGCAACTCGAGCACGTGAGAGCAATGGAAGCCAGCGGGGAACTGGAACCTGTGCCTGAATGAACAAATCGTAACAGGGAACGCCGCTTTCGTTTTTTCTGCTTCCTCAGCAGAAGAATCACCAAGCCCAGATTTCACCAAACACCCGATGGAAATTAGCGCCGATGACTTTTTCGATGACTTGATCGGGGTGGCTGCGCTGATGCATGCCGTAGGCGACTTGCTCAATGCGCCGGGGGCTGTTGAGTTCCTGGATGTAGGGGAAGCGGCCCTGCTCTCCGGGCGCCTGTACGCCCGCTGCTGCGCGACTCTTTTCGACTTCTTTCATCATGTCGTAGAATTCCTGCGATTCCCGGACCGCGGGGATGGGACCGTCGCTGCCGATGCCCACGTGATTTTCACCGCAGACTTTCAATGCATGGTCGATATGATCCAGCACCATGGCCTTGCTGGCCCAGGGTGAGCCGTTGTCGCCGAGAAAAGGCATGAAGTAGATGCCGACCACGCCGCCCTTTGCCGCCATCGCACGCAAAGTCTGGTCGTCCTTGTTGCGCGGGTTGTCGTGCAGCGCCCTGCAGCCGCTGTGGGTGATCAACGGGGGCGTTGCCGTGGCTTCGATCCCGTCGCTGGTCGTGCGTTGTCCGCAATGGCTGAGGTCTACCGCAATTCCCACAGCGTTCATTCGCTCGATGGCTTCGAAACCCAGCTTGCTGAGGCCGGCATCAGCCGGCTCCAGGCAACCGTCACCCATCAGGTTCCGTTTGTTGTAGGTCAGCTGGATGCTGCGAACACCCAGATCGTTGAATCGATTCAGCCAGTTCAGCTCACGCCCCATCATTTCAGTGTGCTGGAAACCCAGGATGATGCCGAGGCGGCCGGACGACTTGGCTTCCCGGATATCCGCCACAGTCCTCACCAGCAGCAGTTGCCGCGGGTGGTTGGCAATGGCCCCATGCCAGCCGGCTAAATTCTCGATGGTCTTATCCAGTGTGGGGTCGCTGATTGTCACGTTAACGGCTGTTACGCCGGACTCGGCGATTTGCTTCAGTTCGTCCTCATTCAACAGGCTGTGATCGCGTGGCCAGCCACCCATGAAGTCCCCCGGACTGCCGGTGGCGTCGATCACCACAGACCGCGCATAAGGGGACCACGAAATCTCACTGCTTGCTGCGGCCATCGCCAGCCGATCGGGCCACGGCAACGCAGCCGTCAGGCAAGCGGCAGCTGTCAGCCGGGAAAGGAACTCCCTGCGTGATGTCGGGGATCCTGAGATCTTATCTGCTTGCTTAATATGATCGGTGATGTGACTCAATCCGGGTTCCATGGTTGACGTGAAATAGTGGAGCATTCTGCTCCTACACGCCCCTGATTATCAACCCGAGCCAATTAATTGCTTGATTCCGAGCCGGAAAACCACCAGGCCAATCATCAGGAAAGCGATCGCCAGCTTGGCCGCTGTGGCGACGATCATGCCGAGCCAGGCGCCCACACCGGCGCGGCCTGAATGCACCATGTCGGCACCACCGCTGAATTCGCCGATAACCGCGCCGACAAAAGGCCCGAACACGATGCCCACCAGGCCGAAAAAGAGGCCGGCAAGGGCGCCAATCGTGGCCCCCCAGAATGCCCGTGAGCTGGCGCCAAGATAACGCGCTCCCAGTGCGCCGGCCAGAAAGTCCACCGCCCAGGCCACAACGGCCAGCAAGGCGAGCGCGGCAACGGTGTACCAGCTGATGACTTCAAAATGACCAATCCAGGCGCCCACGAACAGGCCTGCGAACACCAGCGGCACACCCGGGAGTGCCGGAATGACGGTTCCCGCAAGTCCAGCGATGACAAGCAAAGTAGCCAGTAACCACCAGAGAATAGTCCAGTCCATTGAACTCCCCCATGACAATTGACCTGATTGACCCAGCATAGACAATTGGCGATAAAAATTCACGCCGTTTAGCCATCAGATGATTCCGAAGGGATTTGAGCGGGCGGATTGGTCCACCGAACGGTACGTCCTCATGTTAAGAAAAGATCTCATACCCGACGGACTATTACGGCTGCGGGTGCCAGGCATGACCCCCGTCATGGTGTTCTGGAAGCCTTTATTGCACACTGAATCAAGGCAAAATCAGGTAATAAAGATATGCTGTTATCACGCCCCGACCAGATGCAACTGGACCAGTTTCTGGAGCAAGTCCGGCACGCTGCCGGCCTGGAGCTGGGCTATCCTGTTGCATTCGATCTCGATTTCAGTGCGCTGATGCCATTCCTGACAGTCAGCCTGAACAACGCCGGCGATCCTTTCATGCCGATGACGTATGAACTCAATTCACACGAGTTCGAACGTGAGGTGATTTCCTTTTTCGCCGAGCTGACCCGGGCTCCGCAGGATCAGTGGTGGGGTTACGTGACCAACGGCAGCACCGAAGGCAATCTGTATGGCCTCTACCTGGCGCGGGAACTGTTCCCAAACGGCATGGTTTATTTCTCCCAGGATTGCCACTACAGCGTCAGCAAAAACCTGCATTTTCTGAACATGCGACACATCATGATCCGTTCGCAGGACAACGGAGAAATTGACTACGATGATCTGCGCGAGACACTGCGTATCCGGCGCGACGTCCCACCGATCATTTTTGCCAATGTGGGCACGACCATGAAGGAAGCCCGTGATGACGTGGGCCAGATCCAGTCCATCCTGGACGACCTGGCGATCGAGAATCGATATATCCACAGCGACGCCGCTTTATGCGGTGGTTATGCGGCCTATCTCGATCCGCGCCCCAGCTGGGATTTCCAGGACGGCGCGGACAGCATTGCGATCTCCGGCCACAAGTTTTTCGCCTCTCCGATACCCTGTGGCGTGGTGCTCGCCCGGCGCGCCCATGTGGAGCGAATCGGACACTCGGTAGCCTATATCGGCAGCATGGACACCACGATTTCGGGATCGCGCAATGGCTTGACGCCGCTGGTGTTGTGGTATGCCATCCGGGCGCTGGGACACGAGGGCATGCGCAAGCGGGTCGAACAGGCCCTGGATACGGCGGCCTATGCCGAAGAGCAGCTCAAGCGGGCAGGCATCGATGCCTGGCGCAACCCCAATGCGCTGACCGTGGTATTCCCCCAGCCGCCCCGGGCAGTATGCGATAAGTGGCAACTGGCCACCGCCAATGGCAACAGCCATATCATCTGCATGCCGCACATCGGCCGCGATAAAATTGACGAGGTTCTGAATGACATACTGGTGGCGGAGGAATCATGAAGACACTGACCATCATCCAGGAAAACCACGCCGGTCTGCTGGCCGAGGTCACCACCCTGCTGGAAAAGCGCGGCATACCGCTGATTGATTTTGCCGGCCAGGTGGTAGGGGACACGGCTGTGATCAGTCTCACTGTGGAACCTTACAAGGAGACTTTCCGGCTGTTGTCAGATGCCGGTTACCGGGTTGTGGCCAGTGAACACCTGCTGGTGCGCCTGGATAAACACCCGGGGGCGCTGGCGGAACTGTCACGCCGGTTGGCCGATGCAGCAGTTGATGTGCGCGGTATGCACATCGTCAACAAGGATGAAAAAGCCGGAATTGTGGCGCTGGAGACCGTTGATTTCGAGAAGGCGCGGACAATTTTAAGCGATATCCTGGTCTGGGAGCATTAGCCCGCACATTGCAAGGTCACTTTTTGGATTTATCTCCCGGGCCGATGTTTCCCGGCCAATCGTCCAGATGCACGTCCTTGCGGATGACCTGTGAGGGGGAGCCCACGATCAGCGTATCAGGGCCGGTGACGACTTCCGGATCCTTGTCCGGGTAGTCCAGCACGCTCAGGAAATGCTGCATGCAGTTCAGCCGGGCGCGCTTTTTGTCGTCCGACTTGATGATGGTCCAGGGACAGGAGGCGGTATCGGTATAGAAAAACATGGCTTCCTTGGCCCTTGTGTATTCATGCCACAGGCCCACGGAGGCTTTGTCCACCGGACTCATTTTCCATTGTTTCAGGGGATCTTCCTGTCTGGACGCAAAGCGCTCCCGCTGCTCTTTTCGGGTCACGGAGAAGTAGTATTTGAACAATTTGATGTCGGAATTCACCATCATGCGCTCGTATTCCGGGCACTGACGCATGAATTCGAGGTACTCCGTCGAATCACAGAAGCCCATGACCCGTTCAACGCCGGCGCGGTTGTACCAGGAGCGGTCAAGAAACAGAACCTCGCCGCGTGTGGGCAGGTGCACCACATAACGTTGAAAATACCATTGCCCTTTTTCGTGCTCAGTCGGCTTTTCCAGAGCCACGACTTTGGCTGCACGGGGGTTCAGGTGCTCCATGAAGCGCTTGATGGTGCCGCCCTTACCGGCCGCGTCGCGGCCTTCGAAAATGACCACGATTTTCTGACCGCTCAATTTGACCCAGTTCTGAACTTTCAGCAGCTCGATTTGCAGCCGGGCCTTTTCATTCTCATATGTAGAGCGTGGGATCCGGTCGGTGTAGGGGTACTTGCCCTCCCTGAACAGTTTTCCGATAGCCTGCGGGTCCTTGCGCAGCTTTGAGATGGTAGCGGAAGAATATGTGCCGCCGACATAGCTCTCGTGCGGGGTTTGCTGTTCGCCGGTCTCTGCAGTTGATTTTTTGCTGGCAGCAGCTGCCTTCGACTTTTCGGTTGCCACGATTTTCAGATCCGAACTCATAGCCGTTTTCCGTTAGCTGGCGGATCGATAACTATAGCAACGACCATGGAAAAAGAAAAACCGCAGGCCCGCCGCAGCAGAATAGCCTTTGATTCGCTGGGGGCGCCACTTCGATACGCTTGACGCAGGAGGGGAACCTTCCGGCAGCGAAACACTCCTGTCCATGCCGAAGTGGGACATGTTGGCGCTTGAGGCCTCATTCGTGGCCGATAAAGCAGATGGCGTCCAGGCCGTGATGCAACTCAGCTCGTAAACAGCCCACCGATGGTCTGCAACAATTTTGTGGCCTGCTTGCGATCGGCTGCGCCCAGCCCGTCGAAGCGCTCTTTCAGGTAACTGATGTGGCGGGGGTATTCCTTTTCGAACATGCGTTCACCCTTGCGTGTGAGTGCGACAATGGTCTTACGTCCATCACCCTCCACAGCCCAGCGTTCAACCAGATCCTTATTTTCCAGGCGATCGATTACGCCAGTGAGCGTGCCCTTGGTGATATGGGTCCAGCCACCGATGTCCTTGCAGGTCATGCCTTCGGTATTGCCCAGCGTGAAAATCACATTGGCCTGGGCGACAGTCAGGCCGGAGTCGGAAAGCCGGTGACTGTCTGCATCATAGGATGCGAAATCGTGATAAGCATTCAGCAATTCACGCATCAGGGGAACAAACGCTTGTGAATCAGCATTTTGCGCTGTAATTTTAGCCATGGTGCATTTTTCCTTTTCAATGAATTTATAGTACTTATTATGACCTTATACATGTCCTGATGATAACTGTAAAGGGCCTTCATTGACCTGGATCAATCACGAATTTTTTTGCGCAAAGATTTGAGCTGTCCGCGGCGTGCTTTTTCCTCCAGCCGCTTCCGTTTTACCGCCCTGGAAGGTCTGGTAGCGATGCGCCGCCTGGGCTCCGTCATCACGCTTTGCAGCAGAATTTTCAGGCGTTGCAGCGCGTCCAGCCGGTTACGCTCCTGGGTTCGATATTGCTGAGCCTTGATGACCACAACGCCCTGCTTGCTAATCCGGTGATCCCGCACAGCCAGCAGGCGCTTCTTGTACTCCTCCGGCAAAGATGATGCGGCGATATCGAATCGCAGATGCATGGCGCTGGCAACTTTATTCACATTCTGCCCGCCGGCGCCCTGGGAGCGAATGGCGCTCAGCTCGATTTCGTCCTCCGGTATGGAGATTTTCGGGTTAATCTGCAGCATGTGCCGATTATAGAGGCCCCGGCGTGGCCGTACCCGGCTCCTCTTTGTTTTTTCAGGCAGGCTCAGTAGCGTTGCCGGTCATGGCAGAGCGGCTCAAGGTTTCACATTTGCTGGTGGGCAGCATCCGGCAAACCCGGGACGTGCTCCACGTCACCGCCCGCTTGTTCAATGTGAAGTCAGACAAGGAACTGTGGTCTGCAGCCTTTGCCACGACGGCTTTGGAACTTTCCACCACCCGGGATCAAATTTCACAGGCCGCAATTTCAGCCATGAATCTGGCCGGGCACAGCGAGCCTGTCTCGCAAGCGGTCGATCCGCAGGCCTGGTTTTTGCTGCTTGAAGCGCGGTATCTGCTTCATCGGCGCGGTGTGCAGAATCTCGGGCGTGCCGAACACCTGTTCAGACAGGCACTGGAAATTGAGCCTGGTTTTGCCGGCGCATGGCTTGGCCTGGCACAAACCTATCTCGATCCGGCGTGGTCCTCTGATCATTCAGCTCCGGGCCATGAACGGGCCCGTGAGGCCGCTTTGCAGGCCCTGAAGTTCGCACCTGATCTGGCGGAGGCCCAATGGGTGCTCAGCAGAATCAGACGAACTTTCGACTGGGACTGGCCGGGCGCCCGAGCCGCCGCACAAGCGGCATTAGCGCTGCAACCGGGCGCTGCTGATGTACTGAGTAACGCCAGTGATAACGAGTTCACTTTCGGGCGTTTTGAACAAGCCATCGAACTGCTGCAAGCAGCCATTGACCGGGATCCGATTACCTTGCCTCTGCTGCTCAGGCTGGGACTCCTGCGCGAGTTTGCAGGCGACTACGAACAATCACTGATCGCTTACCGGCAACTGTTGGGCCTCAATCCCGACTATCCTGCCGCGCACGCTTACCGCGCCCGGGTCAAGCTTGCCCAGGGAAAAGCCGAGTCCGCGCTGAAGGAAGCAGACCTGGAGCCTGATCCATTCTGGCAGAACCACTCCAGGATTCTGGCTCTGATTGCCCTTGAACGCCATGATGAAGCAGACCTTCTTCTGGGCCAGATGACCACTGAACATGCCGGGGATGCAGCTTTTCAGCTGGCCGAAATTCACGCTTTCCGTGGTGACATGGAGGGTGCTGTCGATTGGCTGGAGCAAGCCTGGCGGCAGCGCGATGGT
>PVMS01156669.1_pt1 | contig 24486 bp, 19 predicted proteins | sample 1853461 | NCBI WGS metagenome assembly PVMS01 (sample SAMN08582032, study PRJNA380276) | Marine sediment metagenome, whole genome shotgun sequencing project. | isolation source: ocean sediment barecode stripped | collected 2017 | reverse complement strand
TGTTTTCAACGCGAAGATTATCAAGCGGCGGATCGACCCGTATGTCCACGGTTGCCGATGTCGTGGTTTCCAGCGTGGCATTACGATTACACCTAATCATGCCGTCGACCACATGATAATGAGTGGCGAGTTTCCGAGTGGCTGCAATTCCTACGAAATGGGGCGAACGGCCTTAAGCCACAACCAATTTACATACGGCCTGTTCAAAAACATCTGGGAGGAGTCGGGCGGTGAATTTTCGGGAAGCTACTGGAACGTCATCAGGCCCGAAAAGGCCAAGCCGTTTCTCGTATTCAGCTCGTGGCCGCTCGCCGATGTAATTACCAAAGTCAACAAACACAGCAACAACGTTATGGCTCGCCAGCTCCTTCTTACACTGGGCGCCGAAGAATTTGCCGTTCCCGGGACGGAGGAAGGGGGTCGGCTGGTGGTTGCAAAATGGCTTCAGGACCGGCAGCTGGATCCCACTGAGTTGATACTGGACAACGGCTCCGGCTTGTCACGGGAATCACGCATACCGGCCCGGATATTGGGGAAGCTACTGCGCTACGCCTGGAAAAGCCCGTACATGCCTGAATTCATGTCATCCCTGTCTATCTCGGGCCTGGACGGCACGCTGGCGAGACGCTTCCGCGACGGACCATTGACCGGCAAGGCGCATATCAAGACGGGCCGCCTCGATAACGTTGCTGCGATAGCGGGGTACCTGCAATCGCGTTCAGGCAGCAGATATTCCGTTGTCGCACTGCAAAATCACACGGATGTGCACCGTGGCCCGGGCGAAGAGGTGCAGGCAGCGTTACTGCGCTGGTTGTACGAGCAATAAGGGCTCCAGCAGTTACAAAAATAATATTTCCGCTGTAGTAAAATCCGCCATTCGTTTGGGAGATATTAAGATGCGTTTTACGATTTTGCCGGCCCTGTGGCTGGCGGCGACGTTTGCCGTACCGGCAGCAGTACATGCGGAAACCGCATATGTAACCGACAACCTGCGTCTTGGTCTGCATCAGGCGGCGGATACGAGTGACAGGGCGTTTCGGACACTGCAATCCGGCCAGACGGTCGAAATTCTGTCGCGTGACAGAAACTATGCGCAGGTTGTCTTGCCCGATGGCGTGCAGGGCTATTTGAAAGCGGCATACCTGGTATTTGAGAAGCCGGCCAAGCTGATCGTCACCGAAACCCAGGCGGAAAATGAAAAACTGACTCAGGAGCTTGAGAGTACCAAGCGCGCCTTTGCCGGTCCCGCGGCAACCATCGATTCGCTCGAGAGTGATGTCGCGAGAAACAAGGCAGCGCTCGACGAAAGTCTTGCGAAGGTTGAGGAACTAAGCAAGGAAAACAGCAAGTTTCGCAGGCGCCAAAGCGGTTACAAACACAGCATGCCGTTTCCATGGGTTGCGGGCGCGCTCGGCGTAAGTCTTTTGGTCGGGCTACTGCTGGGCGTCTGGATAGTCGACTATCGCAGCCGCAGGCGGCATGGTGGCGTCCGAATCTACTGAGTCGATATACCGTCCGGATATATCTGCAAGTTATATCGCGATAACAACAAATACGTTCACGTAATTCACGTCGCTTCGTAAGGTTTGCATCAAGTGTAAACCCGACGGAACAAAATCGTGAACAGCACAGCCGCAAGCATAATCGCTCCACCGCTGGACTCAAGCCAGACGGAAAAAGTGCAGGATGCGCTGGACGGGCTGACGTCGGACCAGTTGCAATGGGTCAGCGGCTACGTCGCAGGTCTCGCAGCCGCGCAAGGCACAAGCGAGCCTGCCGTCATTCAGCCGGCATCAGATCCAACCAAGACTCTGACCATCCTGTACGGCTCGCAGACCGACAACGGACGCGGCGTCGCGGAGGAACTCGCACAAGAAGCGTCTGCGCGCGGACTGGCCACCAATCTGGTGAGCCTGGCCGACTACAAGCCGGCGAATATCAAGCGGGAGTCATTCGTCAGTTTGGTCATCAGCACGCACGGCGAGGGCGATCCCCCCGATGACGCGGAGCTATTTCATGAGTTCCTGATGTCCGACAAGGCGCCGAAACTCGATGACCTGAAGTTCACAGTTCTTGCCTTGGGAGACAGCAGTTACGTCAACTATTGTCAGACCGGGCGGGAACTCGATAGCCGACTAAAGGAACTGGGTGCGGAACAGATCCTGCCAATCGTCGAGTGCGATCTCGACTATGAGGATCCGGCATCGCGCTGGTCGCAAGACGTCATCAAGTCCCTGCCGGATGAGCTGGCAAGCGCTGCCGAGGTTTCGCGTTTGCATGCGGTCAAGCCTGTCGCGCCGTATGATAAGCACCGTCCCTTCGGGGCCGAGGTGCTGACAAATCAAAGGATCACCGGCGCCCAATCGAGCAAGGATGTACGGCACGTCGAACTGTCTCTCGAGGGATCGGGACTGTCCTACGAGCCGGGAGACTCGCTCGCCGTCATCGCCGACAATCCACCTCAACTCATCGAGGAACTACTCGCCGCGCTCGGCTTTAGCGGAGACGAAGAAGTCACGATCAAGGATTCGACGATTCCGATCAGGGATGCCCTTCGGACAGAGCTCGAAATTACCGCGCCGAGTCTCGCCTTCCTGAAATCCTACGCCGACCTGGCGGGTTCCGAAGAACTGCTCGAATTGCTGGAATCGGAGCGCCAGCTGTCGGAATATCTCGATACCCGGCAAATTATTGACATCGTCAGAGAATTTCCGGCAACTCTCAGCCCTGCTGATTTCGCAGGCGTATTACGCAAACTCATGCCTCGTTCGTATTCGATCGCTTCGAGTCCATTGGCCAATGCCGACGAAGTTCACCTGACGGTCGCAGCTGTGAAGTATCAGGCATTCGGTACGGAGCACTGGGGCGCCGCTTCCACCATGCTGTCCGACAGGATCACTGAGGGAGACAAGGTTTCAGTCTTTGTTGATACTAATTCGCGGTTTCGGCTGCCTGCCGACGGACAAACGCCGATCATCATGATTGGGCCGGGCACCGGCGTCGCGCCGTTCAGAGCATTTGTCGAACAACGGGCCGAGCTCGGTGCCACCGGAAAGAACTGGTTGTTTTTTGGCGATCGAACTTTTCACAGCGACTTCCTGTACCAGCTCGAATGGCAACGATTTCTCAAGCGCGGAATTCTGCAGCGGCTGGACGTCGCGTTCTCTCGGGACCAGGCAGACAAGATTTACGTGCAGGATCGCATCAGGGAGCACGCCGCAGATGTTTGGGCGTGGCTGCAGCAAGGTGCGGTCCTCTACGTTTGCGGCGACGCGAAGCAGATGGCTGGCGACGTTCACGACGCATTAATCGACGTGCTCGTGACTCAAGCTGATTACGATGCTGAATCGGCCGAAGACTATCTCAAAGACCTTCGCAGGGCAGGCCGCTATCAGCGGGATGTTTATTGAGCGTCACGTATGACGGATTCCACAACAAATCTGACTGAGGTAGAGGGCGTAAAGGCTCGCAGTCGCCACCTGCGCGGCACTCTGATCGAGAGCCTGCAAGATCCACTCACTGGCGCTATTTCGGATGACGATACGACTCTGTCGAAGTTTCACGGCATCTATCAGCAGGACGATCGTGATATTCGGAGCGAGCGGAAACGGCAACGGCTGGAACCTGCCTACAGTTTCATGATTCGCGCCAGGGTTCCGGGCGGTGTCTGCACGACGGATCAATGGCTGAAAATGGACGAGATCGCTACGACCAGAGCAAATGGCACTATTCGATTGACAACCCGGCAGGCCTTTCAGCTTCATGGTGTGATCAAAGGAGACCTGAAACCCGCGATAAAGGGAATTAATCAGGCGCTCCTGGACACGTTGGCGGCCTGCGGCGATGTGAATCGAAATGTCATGTGTTCGCCCATGCCGCCGGTGTCCAGAACCCATCTCGAGGTGCAAGAACTCGCCGAAGCGCTCAGCGCGCACCTGACGCCAGCGACGGGCGCGTACCACGAGATCTGGCTCGACGGGGAAAAACTTGTCAGTCCAGGCGATGAGGTGGAACCAATTTACGGTGATACCTATCTTCCTCGCAAGTTCAAAACAGCATTCGTCGTACCGCCGCAAAACGACGTTGATGTATATGCACAAGATTTAGGATTCATAGCAATTGTCGAGGCTGGCAGACTGAGGGGATTTAATGTCACGGTCGGTGGCGGCATGGGCATGAGCCACGGCGAAGCGCAAACCTATCCGCGGCTCGCCGAGGTCATGGGCTTTTGTACGACCAAGCAAGTCAAAGAAGTCGCCGAGGCCGTTGTAACCACCCAACGAGATTACGGCGACCGGGAAAATCGAAAGCATGCGCGATTGAAATACACGATAGACGATCGTGGACTGGACTGGTTCAGGAGCGAGGTCGAGCGCCGGCTCGGCTGGCAACTGGGCGAGCCGCGGTCTTTCTCATTTGTTGGCAATGGCGATGTTTATGGTTGGCAGCGATCGAACGACGGACTTTGGCACTACACGCTGTTTGTCGAGAATGGGCGCATTCAGGATGTCGCTGGACGGCAGCTGATGACCGGGCTCAGAAAAATAGCGAGCCTGCATAAAGGCGACTTCCGACTGACCCCCAATCAGAATCTGATCATCAGCAATGTCAGGGAAAACGATAAGGAACGTATCACGGCTTTACTTCGGGTTTTTCGCATAGAAAACAGCAAACAGGCGAGCCCGCTGCGACTGCATTCGATGGCCTGCGTCGCGTTTCCGACCTGTGGACTGGCGATGGCGGAAAGCGAGAGATTCCTGCCCTCGTTAATCGATCGCCTCGACAGATTGTTCATCGAGCACGGCTTACGAGACGACGCGATCACAATTCGCATGACCGGCTGTGCCAACGGCTGCGCCCGGCCGTATATCGCGGAAATCGGATTGGTCGGCAAGGGCCCGGGGCGTTACAACCTCTATCTGGGCGCAGGCTTCGCCGGCGACAGACTGAACAAACTATATCGCGAGAACATCGACGAGGCAGAAATACTCGCCTCACTGGATCCGTTGTTCGCGCGTTACGCAAATGAGCGCATCGACGATGAACGCTTTGGCGATTTCGTCATTCGAGCCGGTATCGTCGCCGAAGTCACGGCCGGAAAGGACTTTCACGATGCAGCGTGATTCTGAAACCTTCGAACTGGACGAATCGCGGAGCCGACGTGCCGCCGAGCTGATTTGCAGCCGCTCGCTGGAATCGATGTCGGCGGAGGAAAGAGTGCGCTGGGCCCTGAGTCATCTACCCGAGAACCACGTCGTTAGCTCGAGTTTCGGCGCGCAGTCCGCGGTAATGCTCCACCTGTTGTCCAGTCAGCGGCCAGACATTCCGGTAATCGTCATCGATACGGGATACTTGTTTCCAGAGACCTATCGGTTCATCGACGAACTTACGCGGTCTTTGCGTCTGAACTTGAACGTTTATCGTCCCGAGCATTCCGCAGCGTGGCAGGAAGCTCGTTTCGGCAAGCGCTGGGAAACGGGAGTCAGAGGGATCAACGCATACAACCAGGACAACAAGGTACTGCCGATGGAGCGAGCCCTGGATGCTCTGCGTGTTGGCACATGGTTCGCCGGATTGCGGCGCAGTCAGGCGCATAGCAGGGAGCACACGCCCATCATCGAGTCATCAGGCGCGCGCTGGAAGGTCCATCCCATTGCCGACTGGAGCGACCGGGACGTTTACCAATATCTGCAAAATCACGACTTGCCGTATCACCCGCTATGGGAAAAGGGCTACATCTCGATCGGCGACACGCACACAACGCGATCACTGAGCGATGTGTCGAACGACAATGACACACGCTTCTTCGGTTTGAAGCGCGAATGCGGATTACATGAGATGGACTTCGGCAAGTCTGCCTGAAGAATCAAGCGGCGGCGGAAAGGTCGTCCGAACAGCCACCGCGAACGGGCAGCGTGGTGTCTTTGAACAACTTGTCAATTTCCTGCTGTTCCTGTGCCTTTGCCGCGGCGTCGATTTGCTGTGCGTCGATGTGCGGCGCAAACAAGCGGACGAAGTCGAGCATATAGCGACGTAACACGACGTCCTTGCGGAAGCCGATCCAGGTTGTGCTTCTGGGAAACAGCCCTTCCGCGTCAATCGCGGTGAGGTCTTTGTTGTCCTCACATTCATGGGCCATGCTGGCAACGATGCCTACACCAAGCCCCATACGAACATAGGTCTTTATGACATCGGCGTCGCGCGCGGTGAATACGACATCGGGCTTCAGATTTTCCTGGGCAAAAGCTTTCTTGAGCGATGACTCTCCGCCGAAACTGAAAACATAAGTAACCAACGGGTGCTGCGCCAGGTCCTGGAGTGTCAGTTTGCGCTCCAGCGATGCGAGTTCGTGACCGTTCGGAACGAGAATCGTGCGATCCCATCGATAACTTGGCAACAACAGGAGTTCGCTGAACAGGTGATTCGATCCTGTGGCGATGGCGAAATCGATTTCCTTGGCCGCCACCATGTCTGCGATTTGTTCGGACGTTCCCTGGTGCAGATTCAGATTTACGCTCGGATAAAACTGTCGAAATGCTTTGACGACCTCCGGCAGGACATAGCGCGCCTGCGTGTGAGTCGTGCCGATCGATAAGGTCCCTTCTTCTTCCTGATAGTAGTCCGACGCCAGATTTCGAATGTTTTCGACTTCCTGCATGATCAGCCGGGCTCTTTCGATGACCTGATGGCCCGCAGCAGTCGTACCCTCGAGGCTCTTGCCCTTGCGTGTAAATAATTGCAGGCCGAGTTCCTCTTCCAGGAGTTTGAGTTGTTTGCTAACGCCAGGCTGCGATGTATACAGGCGATCGGCAGCCGCCGTAATGTTCAGCCCGTTATCGACAATCGCGAGCAAGTATTTTAGCTGTTGTAGTTTCATCGAACTGCGCCGCGTCGAACCCCAATGTTCCCGCCAACTCTCAATTGGGACAAGCTTCAGCGCCAAACGTTGCAGGTAAGACTCATGCTTTAAGTCAAACTGGCCAGAGAGTATGCCGAGTGCCGGGTCAGTTGACAATTTCCTTAGTGAAATCCGGCACATAGATACATCTGAAACATATAACGAGGCGCTATATAGGCAGAATCAAACAGTATTTTTTCCGCCACCCGTCGGCCCGTATATTAAGTGCCCATCAATCAGGGCCGAATCCGTGGACTACTTTCCCGCATTTCTCGAACTCAAAAACAAATCCTGCCTTCTTGTCGGCGGCGGCAGCGTCGCCTCGCGTAAGGTGGAATCGTTAATCGCTGCCGGTGCAGCGATTACGGTCGTTGCACCGGAACTCGATGCGAAACTGCAGCGATTCGTTGACTCGGGACGAATCACGCATCGCGCCGGCCGCTTTTCACCCGAGGACGTGAAAGGCCAGTGGCTTGTGGTAAATGCGACCGGCGATTCGCAAGTCTCGAATGAAGTCTTTGCCGCATCGAACGCGGCAAGAGTCTTTTGCAATTCGGTCGATGAGAAGACACGTTGCAGTTACGTGTCACCAGCCATCATCGACCGGAGCCCCATTGTGGTCGCCATATCGAGTGGCGGCGCCGCTCCTTTGCTCGTGCGAAAACTACGCGCGCAGATTGAGACAGCTTTGCCAGCGCGTGTTGGCCAACTCGCCTCCCTCGCGTCCGAATGGCGGGGCAAAGTCAAGAATCGCATCAGTGATCTACTTGGGCGTCGCCGATTCTGGGAACGGTTTTTTGACGGTGCGATTTCCAACGATGTACTCGCGGGTCGCATGAGTTCTGCGCGACTGAATATCGCCAGACTGCTGAGAGACGCCGCGGGATCGACAGATCAGCAGGGCGAGGCATGGCTGGTTGGTGCGGGACCGGGTGATCCGGGCTTGTTGACGATTCGTGCGTTGCAACTGATGCAAAGTGCCGACGTTGTGGTTCATGACCGCCTGGTTTCCAAAGCAGTGTTGGCCCTTGTCCGACGCGACGCCGAATTGATTTCCGTCGGTAAGACACCAGGCTGTCAGTCGGCGTCGCAGGAAGAAATTAACGGGCTGCTGATACGCTTGGTTCGCGAAGGTAAAAGAGTCTGCCGGCTCAAGGGGGGCGACCCGTTCATATTCGGCCGGGGCGGGGAGGAGATGGAGGCGCTGGCGACCGCAGGACTGCGCTATCAGGTGGTTCCGGGTATTACGGCTGCGGCTGGATGTGCGGCGTACTCCGGCATACCGCTGACACACCGGGCTATGGCACAGTCGGTCGTATTCCTGACCGCCCATGGCAAGGATTCGCTTGATCGGCTCGACTGGCCATCGCTGGCCCGGGACAGGCAGACCCTGGCCCTATACATGGCCGTTCGGCGTTTTCAGGATATTCGTGACAAGCTGATAGAATACGGGCGCTCGCCGGAAACGCCGATAGCGATAATAGAAAACGGCACCAGCGACCAACAGAGAGTTATACACGGCTATCTCGAAGACCTGACTGATCTTGCAGAGCGACATGACGTTGTCGCGCCGGCCATTCTGATCGTTGGAGACGTGGCGGAATTCGGCATCGGCAAGGAGTGGTTTGAGAGCCCGCCCGTTATCCAGCAACCTGAGACGCCGGCTTTAGTCGCGACTCGTTGAAGAAGGGATCACAAAATGATTTATGACAGCATCCTCGACACCATCGGCGATACGCCGATCGTACGCCTCAATCACATCGCTCCTGATAACGTAGAGATATACGTCAAAGTGGAGGCGTTCAATCCGATGGCGTCGGTTAAAGACCGCCTGGCTTACGCAATTATTTGTGACGCGGAAAAGCGAGGCACTATTAAGCCCGGTCAGACAGTCGTGGAGGCAACGTCTGGCAACACCGGTATCTCGCTTGCGATGGTTTGCGCAGTGAAGGGATATCCGTTCGTAGCAACCATGGCGGATTCGTTCTCCATCGAGCGACGAAAGATCATGCGTGCACTTGGCGCCAAAGTCATTCTGACACCTGCCGCGGAACGCGGTACCGGCATGGTCAGGAAGGCCGAGGAATTAGCAGAGAAATACGGCTGGTTCCTGGCGAGGCAGTTCGAAAATCTTGCCAATCCGGAATATCACCGCCAAACGACCGGACCGGAAATTCTCGGAGATTTTGCGGCAAGACGGCTCGATTACTGGGTTACCGGCTACGGCACCGGTGGCACGATGACGGGCGCCGGCGAAGTCATCAAGGTGGCGCGACCGGAAGTGAGCATAATTGCAGCCGAGCCCGCGGCTGCTTCGCTGCTCGGCGGCTGTGACTGGAGCCCACACAAGATCCAGGGTTGGACGCCGGACTTCATTCCCGACGTGTTGAATCGTGAGATATACGATCAACTGATTACCGTGACCGATGAACGCGCCATCGAAGTATCGAAACGCCTGGCTGCAGAAGAGGGTATCTTCGTTGGCATTTCCTCGGGCGCTACCCTGGCGGCCGCATTCGAGGTCGCCGAGAAGGCCGAAAAGGGCTCCGTCCTGCTGGCGATGCTGCCGGATACCGGAGAGCGCTACCTGAGCACACCGCTTTTTGAAGGGGTCAATGAAGGATCGGACGACGATTGGCTGCAATCTATCGCTTCGTAGAGGCCGGTTATTTCACCCTAATTGACTGAATAAAAAGAAGAATCGCTTTCAGCTGAGACTTGAGTCACAGCGATGCCACGCCATGCGTGGCATTGTGCACGCATCCGTAAGAACCGGGGAAATCCCGGCCGAGCTTAGAAGCGACACTCGCTGATGACGGCAGACGTGCATAACATCACAACGAGGAAAAATATCGGTTCGGCAAAGGGGCTGCTGCAGTCGCTTGTGCCCCGGGCTCAATGCTTTTGTTTCTACGATCTCAACCGCGAATGCGTCTGGAGTAGTGACGGCGTAGACGATTACGAAATCGACAACTACATAACGGATTTGCCGAACGACGTCGTCGCCGGAATTCTGCCGGATTCGAACCTGCTTCGACGCACCTTGACGTCGGGCCGGACACTGCTGGTGCTGCCCGTATATGGTGATGATTCCGACAACGGACTTGGGCTGCTTGTAACGGTATTTTCGAAGAACGCAGGCAAGGCATCCTCATTCAATCCGAGTCTGTTGAAGAATATTTTGCTCCCGGCGGTGCAGGTAATCGGCGAGGGCATGAGAATCAACCACCAGCTCACCGATATTATCCGCCGGGCAGAGGTCGCCGAGAAAGAGCTCGAACTGGTCTACAAGGTAGACGAGAAAATTCATGGCGTATCCCGCAGTCATGCAGGTCTGGCACAGCTGATCGGTCAGAGCGGCCGCTTTCTCGGCATCGCATACAGCGTGCTTCTGCTGCCGTCGAAGCGCATACGGATCAGTGCCACGCATTCGAGCTGGAAGACCGTAAACCGGAAGGCACTCGACAAGTACATCATCGAACAGCTGTTCCCGAAGCTTGAAGCGCAGCGAGGATCCGTTATTTTCGAAATACCGCCGGTGGAAGGATCGGACAATATCGCCGACCAGGGATACCAGACGATGCTGTGTCCACTGATCGACCGGGCCGGCAATGTCGAGGGTGTTCTTGCGCAGCTAGGGCGGGTAGATAAGAAACCGTTTGACAAGTCGCACATGCGTTTCATGTCGCACATCGTCCGCAAGGTCGAGTACGTTATCGAACAGTCCTTCGATGTAATGACGGGACTGATGAACCGTGCAGGATTCGAAGCTCAGTTGTATGAGTCGATGAAAACGCTGGACAAAAAAGATGATCAACACCAGATCATCTATTTCGACCTGGATAACCTGCAGCTGGTCAATGATACGTTTGGCCGGGAAGCCGGCGACGAAGTCATTATTCGCTTTTCGCAAATGCTCGAAGACGAGTTACCGAAGCATGCCGTCGCAACCCGACTCACGGGCGATGACTTTGCCATTCTTCTGGCAAGCAGTACGATCGAGGAAGCACTGGATTTCACCACGTCCGTCCGCTCCAAAGGCGAACAACTCCGTTATTTGCAAGGTGATAAATCCTTACAAGTTACCGTCAGCATCGGCATCGCCAGTTTTGATGCCAAAGCCTCGGATTCTGCGGACGCGCTGACGGCTGCCAGAATTGCCTGTGATTCAGCGAAGGACCACGGTCGTGACCGGGTCGAGGTGTATGACCAGGACAATCAGAGCATCATCCGCCGATACGACGATATGCACCTCGTATCGGAGATTCAGCAGACCCTGGATACGGACGGCTTCGAACTCATGTCTCAGCCTATCGTCGCACTGGCTGACGATAACGATCAGATCCGATTCGAAATACTTCTGAGAATGAAAGACAGCAAGGGTAACAAGGTGTCATCGAACGCTTTTTTCTCGGCTGCCGAACGCTACCAGCTCATGCCGCAGATCGATCGATGGGTCGTGTCTACGACGCTCTCCAAGCTCGGTGAGCACTCCGAGTTCCTCGAAAATTCCGGCGCCAGCTTCGCCATCAACCTGTCGGGCCAGTCGTTGGGAGACGACGACATCCTCAAGTTTATCGAGGGCGAAATGGAGTCGAGTGGTGTGCCGGCTTCGTCGCTTTGCTTCGAGGTTACAGAGTCTGCAGCGGTGTCGAATCGCAGAAAGGCCCAGGCGTTCATCGATGCCTTGCGCAAGCATGGTTGCCGATTTTCGCTGGATGACTTTGGCGCTGGCCTGAGCTCGTTTGCCTATCTCAAGAATTTCAAGGTCGATACTCTGAAGATCGACGGAGGCTTTATCCGCGATATCACCGACAACCGGATCTCCGAGTCTATGGTGGCCGCTATTACACAAGTGGCCAAGGTGATGAAACTCGAGACAGTGGCCGAATACGTCGAGAGCAAGAAGATCAAATCGCTGATAACGAAGCTCGGCGTCGATTTCGCGCAGGGCCATGCAATTGGCAAGCCGGTTCCTCTGGACTCTGTGATGAAGGAACTGACCAACAAAAAGAAGACGTCAAACGCCTGATCAAAAGACGCCGGATTCCAACCCGGCGGCCATCGTCATGCCCAATTCCTCGCACTCGGCGAGTCTGCTGTCGTCAAATTCTCCAGCAATTAACACGGGGTCCTGAACCTGCTTTACGGATAGCCCGGTCAAAATACGTGTGATGCTGCTGATTGCGCCACTGCCGTCATTGCCGGCGCGAACGAACAGGCCGTACGGCATGCCACCGACTTTGTCCTCGCAGGGATAATAAACGCGGTCGAGAAAATACTTCATCGCGCCGCTCATGTAGCCGAAATTCTCGGGTGTTCCCAGAATCATTCCATCGGCCCACAGGACGTCTTCGGCCGACGCCTCGAGCGCATCGCGAACTCTCACCTCGACGCCCTCGATATCGGGATGTCTCGCACCCCCGATGACGGCATCGGCCATTTTACTGGTCGTGCCGGACTGAGAGTGGTAAACGATCAGAAGATGCTTAGGTTCAGCCATTACCCTTCCGCGATATTTTGCCGGCGCAGCGTATTCGTCCTATAGACTTGCCGCGATGGAGCCGATTGCCAGTCTACCCGAGGAACTCAGCGACGTCGTGTCGCTATGGAAGGAGCGGCTCGAGTCGGCTCACCCGGCCAGCATCGACAGTGTCAGTTGCTCGCCGAGCTTCATATCTGAATTGACAAGGCTGGTCGCGGTCAGCGAGTTCGCCGCGAATCTCGTCATTCGGGAATGGCCCTGGATTCAAGGTTGCTGCGAGAGCGAGACATTTTCGCAACCGCCGGATCTCAACACACTGCATGATTTCGCGGCGGAAATTGCCGCGAGCAACGATGATGACGGTAACGTAAAGCGTCGCCTCAGACGATTTCGCGACCGATGGTTATTGCAGGTGTTGTGGCGGGATCTCTCCGGTGCTGCCAGCCTGACTGAGTCCCTGAAGGCACTGTCCGATCTCGCCGACGAAATAATCGGTGCATCTTCAAGCTATGCGACGCGGCAGCTGCAGAAGCGATTCGGTACGCCGCGAAATAATGATGGTGCGGAGGTTCCGCTGGTAGTACTGGCGATGGGCAAGCTCGGCGGCCGCGAATTGAATTTTTCCTCCGACGTCGACCTGATTTTTCTGTATTCGGAAGAGGGAGAAACGGACGGCGCCCGCCCGCTGAGTACGCATGAATATTTCGCCCGCGTTGCCCGACAAGTCGTGGCCCTGCTGGAAGAGGTGACGTCGGAGGGCTTCGTTTTCCGGGTCGATACGAGGCTGCGGCCGTTCGGCGACAGCGGGCCGCCGGTCGTCAGTTTCGCCTCGCTGGAAAATTATCTGCCACAACACGGCAGGGGGTGGGAGCGATATGCTTACGTTAAAGCGCGGATAACGGGCGCGCCGGTCGGCGAGGCAATCGCCAGGGAACTTATCGGTAACATGATCGAGCCGTTTGTATATCGGCGCTACCTCGACTTCGGCGTGTTTGAATCACTTCGCGACATGAAGGCCTTGATCTCCGCAGAGGTTAGAAAGAAAGAACTTGCTGACAATATCAAGCTCGGTCCAGGCGGCATCAGGGAAATCGAATTCATCGTGCAGTCTGTGCAACTCGTGCGCGGTGGAAGCGACGGGCAACTTCGGAGTCAGCAATTGCAGCTCGTGCTACCACAGCTCGCCAGGTATCGCGAGCTCTCGGATTCTGGTGTTGATGAACTGCTGCGGGCATACACATTCTTGCGGCGGCTCGAAAATTTCATTCAGGCCATTCGAGACCAACAGGCGCACGATCTGCCAGCCGATCCTGTCGACAGGGCCAGGCTCGCTTTTGCAATGAACTATCCGGATTGGCAAAGCCTGCTGGCAGAGCTTGAATCGCATCGCGGCAATGTCAGCAAACATTTCGAGAATGTTGTCTTCCGGAGCGATCGCGCCGAAACGGAATCCACAGATGCGCCGACAATCGCGGAACGCTGGGCGTCGGGCTCAAGCGTTTCGGAATGGCAGGAATTGCTGCAAGAGCAGGGTTTCACGAAAGTGCAAGAAGTCTCCGAGACCATCGTGAATTTTCAGCGTGCCGCCTCGATACGTCAGACAGACAAGGTCGGGCGCCAACGTCTCGATCAGTTCATGCCGAATCTTTTATCTGAGATCAAGAACAGGCCTGATCCATCGCTCGTCCTCACGCGCGTGCTCAATATCGTCGATCGTATCCTGCGCCGCAGCGCCTACGTGGCACTATTGAATGAGAATCCACCGGCGCTCGAAAAACTCGTCAACCTTTGCGAAAGCAGCGCTTATCTCGCCGAGCAGGTCAGTCGCTACCCGCTGTTACTGGACGAATTACTCGACCCACGCGTGTTTTCGGCCTCGCTTGAAAAAAACCAGCTGGATGCAGAGCTGGAACGGCGTAATGCAGGGCTCGCCAATGCGGACAGCGAGCAACGAATCGAAGGGCTCGGTCAGTACCAACGGGCCAGCCTGTTTCGGATTGCGCTTGCCGATTTCAGCGGCAGGTTGCCGATTATGAAAGTCAGTGACCGGCTGACCGATGTTGCGGAGCTGGTTCTGAGGGAGGCGCTTGGCATCGCTTATGCCGATCTCGTCGAGAAACACGGAGAACCGCACTGCCTGGACGGCGACGTCGAACGCGTCGCCGGGTTCGGCGTCATTGCGTACGGCAAGCTTGGCGGCATCGAATTGTCCTACCGCTCGGATCTCGACCTGGTGTTTCTGCACGAGTCTGGCGATGGCGAGCATATGACCGACGGGCGGAAGCCGATCGAAGCGAGCTTGTTTTTCGGACGACTGGTACGACGCCTCGTACATTTCCTGACGACACAAACCGATTCCGGTGCCCTTTACGATGTCGATACCCGGCTGCGGCCGAGTGGGCGATCAGGACTTCTGGTTACAACGATCAGTGCGTTCGAGCGCTATCAGGAGGAGAACGCCTGGACCTGGGAACATCAGGCCCTGCTGCGTGCGCGGCCGGTTGCGGGTAGCGCCGTGGTGGCGCGGGAATTCGAAAGAATACGTGCCGAGACGCTGCGAAATCGTGTGCACCAGGACAGTCTGCTGGATGACGTGACTACGATGCGTCGCAAGATGCGAGAGCAATTGGATAGAAGTGACTCTGCTCATTTCGACCTTAAGCAAGGTGAAGGTGGCATCGGCGACATCGAATTCATCGTGCAATATCTCGTTCTCAGGAATGCGCGGCTGCACCCTGCGGTCATGCACTACTCGGACAACATCCGTCAGCTGGGCACTCTCGCAGCGGCCGCTTGCATTGCCGAGAACGATGTCCTGCGCCTGCAGGATATATACAAGGCATTCCGCCTGCGGCTGCATCGTCTGGCGCTGGACGAAAAACCGCCTCTCGTATCTGCCACAGAGTTTCTGGCGGAACGAGAATTCGTATCGACGATATGGGCGCGGACGATGCGGGACACATTGCTATAATCCCGGCAAACAAACGCAGGAAATGGATGAGTCAGTGAGAGCAAGATCCGGAACCGTCGATCAGAATCTAATTCAGGCAAACGCGCAGCATCGATATGAGGTGCGTCCCGACGATATTCCTCTGTCCTGCCCGATGCCCGGCATGTATTTGTGGAATTCTCATCCAAAGGTCTATTTGCCGATCAAGGAGACAGGGGAGGCGATGTGCCCGTATTGCGGTGCAGAGTACTTCCTTGCAGATTCCAAGAGCTGATCTGTAGCGATCCTGACCCTAAATGTGTCGAATGTCGGCGAATAACACGATAAATGGCAAACTCCTGCCGGGACAGCGAATTGACGCCAGAATCTGGCATGTAAAGCCCTAAATGCTGCTAAAATCTGTAAAACTCTTTGAACTGCCGCGAAGATCACTGTATCGTCACGAATCGTGTGTGCCTTTATTCTTGCCAAATTTCGTAAAAATCGGAGAACATGCGTCTAAATGTCCCTAACGTCGCCAAAACCTTCGATAGTGGTGCAAACCGACCATGGCGGCATCATTTACGACCCGGATATCTTCGCAGAGATTTCGGACGATGATTTCACGCTGGATCATTGGCCGGAGTCATCCCCTGTCAGCGGCGGACTGCGATCGTCCGGTCGCGGCGAAACCAGCATCGTCAGTGGCGATGAGGGTGAGTTCGTTTTGCGCCATTTCAGGCGTGGCGGCCTGATCGGCCGATTCGTGTCAGACAGTTATTTCTGGCTCGGTGCGCAGGCGACACGCGCGTTCAGTGAGTGGCGGCTTTTGTCGGAACTTGTTGCCATGGAATTACCGGTACCTCGTCCGGCGGCCGCGCGATATCGTCGTCGTGGATTAGTCTATGACGCGGACCTGCTGACAGTACTTATTCCCGGGGTGATTTCATTGTCGGATCGCCTCGCATCTTTGCCTTGCGGCGAAGATTTCTGGCACAAGCTTGGCAGCGAATTAGCGCCTTTCCACTTGGCCGGTGTTTTCCACGCCGATCTGAATGCATACAACATTCAAATCGACAAAGACGATAAAGTCTGGTTGGTCGATTTTGATCGCGGCAGACTGCGGCAACCCGGCAGGTGGCAACAACAAAACCTGGCGCGGCTGCACCGGTCCCTGCAAAAGATCAAAGGCCTTGATCCGAGGTTGTATTTTTCTGAGGCGAACTGGGAGCAGTTGCTGGAAGGTTATTTCAGTTCATCGAGGTTTGCGTAAGCATCGGGCAACGGCGCAGGTCTGCCCTTGAATCTGCGGTAAGTCCAGATGTACTGCTCGGGGCAGCGTCGTATCGCCTCTTCAAGAACTGCATTGAATTGATCCGTGTCCTTCAAGGGGTCGTCACTCGGGAAATTCTTCAAAGACGGCAGGATGGTCAATTTGTAACCCCCCTCGGGAAGGCGGCAAAGAAACCAGGGAATGGCGACCGCTTTGCCGAGTTTGGCCAATTTGCTCGTGGCCGTGTTACTCATTGCCGGTTCGCCAAAAAAGGTCGTCAGCATGGATTGTTTACTGTACACCGTTTGGTCCGGTGCAAACCATAGAGCCCCTCCTGCCTTGAGACTTCGCACCATGCCCCGGACATCGCTGCTTTCAACCGTGCTTTGCGCTATGCGTTCCCGTGTCGTTCGTTGAATCTCTGTCAGAAGTTCATTCGGGTGCATTTGAAATACGGCGTCGATTCGGGGGCAAATGCCATCCATCAAGTGTCCACTCAATTCCAGCGGCGTAAAGTGAGCGGTGAGTAAAATGACGCGTTCGCCGCGCGATAGCGGCCCGGTCAAGTTCTCTGCCCCCTCGACCTGACTCATGGCCATGATTTCCTTAGTCGATTTCCAACGTGCGATACCGAGTTCCATCAGCGATGCACCGACGGCCTCGTAGTGCGCCAACACGAGCGCGTTACGTTCGTCGACCGACAACTCCGGGAAACAAAGCTCTATATTGCGACGTGCAGTCAATTTTCGCTTGGTGTCGAAACGGTGTAGCAAACGACCGGCCGCTTTGAAAGTACGCAACTGAGTGTGGTAGGGAAGCAAGAGACTGAGACGCAGCAAGCCGAGTAACAACCAGACGTACCAGTAGTTCGGCGCCAAAAAGTAATAGAGTGGTTTGCGCTTGCCAGCCATTGCGACGCGAGTTTAAAGCAAAACTCGATTAAAGGGGACGGAGAAGAATGCTACACCCCTTTAATCATCGTACGGTGATGGCTCGTTCTTGAAGCGACGGTGTATCCAGTAATACTGTTCGGGCGCGCGCCGAATCTGTTGCTCAATCAGTGAATTGATCCGAATCGCGTCGGCTATCGCATCGTCCGTGGGGAATTCGGTCAGCTGTTCGCCGATTTCCACGCGGTAACCGCTTAGATCCGGTTCGCGCAACCAGAGCACCGGCAGGATTGCCGCGCCGGTTTTCTGCGCGATGCGTGCCGCATTGACCGATGTGGCAGCGGGAATAGAGAAGAAAGGGGCCATTACCTTGTTACTGGCGGTCGTTGCCTGATCGACCGTGATCAGGATTGCCCTGTTTTCCTGCAATCCCTTCAGGAAGCGCCGAAAACTCTTTTTCGGAATTGCGTTCCTGACGGCGCGGTGGCGTCCGGAATGGACGATCTTGTCGACCTCCGGATTGCTGAACGGACGAATCACTGCATCGTAATCGACCTTCAGCCCCAGCAAGCGACCGGAAATTTCCATTGAAGTGAAGTGTCCAGCGATGAGAATTACACCCCGACCTTGTGACAATGCGCCCTGAAGATTTTCCAGGCCGCTGATTTTTGCGAGGGGATGCAGTCGATCGTCGGACGCCCAGTATGCGAGCCCGGTCTCGAACAACGCACGGCCAAGCGACGCGAAATGCGCGCGTAGCAACTTGTGCCGCTCATCGTTCGTCAGATCGGGAAAGCAGAGCTCGAGATTTCTTGCGGCTATTGCGCGGCGCTTGTGTGCCACTCTGAAAATTATTCGACCAGCGAAACCGCCCATGCTCATTAACACGGGGTACGGTAGCTTGCTGGATATCTTCAGGCATGCCAGCAAGAGTCGCACGCCGAGCATAACCGTGGCTTATTCTGACATGCCGTCGACGTAAGCGTCGCTATCGGACTCGTGAGCAACGGATTCGTTACCCTCGGTCCCGACCGCTCGCATTTCGGCCGTTTGAATGCCGACATGAAATACCGCAAAACCGGGCATGACTACCTGGTTGCGCGCCATGCCGATGATGCGGCCAGACGATGGTGAATACAGTCGCGTACTGGCGTTGTTCATCGGGTCGGTGATCGTTCCGAGAAGATCACCCTTTCGAACCGTGCTGCCAAGGCTGACGTCCGCCAGGAGAATGCCGCCACGATTGGCTCGTACCCAGGTCGAACGGTAATATACAGGTTCGGCGTCGCCCCAGAGCCTCATCTTCCTGACCATGTCGAGTGTATTCAGGAGCGTCTCGATGCCTTTGACACCGTGTTTGACTTCCTCGATTTCAAGTTGTGACGGCCCACCGGCTTCGAGTGTTACGGCAGGAATGCCGGCTGTGGTCGCCGCGTGTCGCAGTGTCCCTTCGGCCGGTGTGCTATGCAATATGACAGTGGCGCCGAACCCTTGGGTCAGTGTGAGGACGTCGGGGTTGCGCAAATCTGCACGCAACTGAGGAAGGTTGCTGCGCTCGAAGGATCCTGTGTGTAAATCGACCAAGGCATCGCAGTGAAGAACGATCTCGGTGAAAAACGAATAGGCAATTCTTGCAGCTGCGCTGCCACGCGGATTACCGGGGAAATAGCGATTCAGGTCGCGGCGGTCTGGCAAGTATCTTGAGCCGCGACGAAATCCTTGCAAATTGACGATCGGGACGCCGATCACAGCACCGGCGACCTTTTGCGGATTCAGGTCGTGCATAACGCGACGGACCATTTCGATGCCATTCAGTTCGTCACCGTGTACGGCGGCGGTCAGGCACAATGTCGGACCCGCAAGTTTGCCGTTGACGACCAACACCGGAGAATCAACAGGCACGCCTTCGAAGAGTTCTGTTGCGGACCAGGACAATCGTCGATAGGTGCCAGGCTCAATTTCGGCGTTCAATAGCGTCATCGTTTCACCAAGGCCGCCCGCAATGGTTACTGCGTCGGCGAGTGGAATGACAGGAGGATGATCGGCGGCAGGATCGACAACCGGCCTGGAACCCGGCTCGGCGACTGCGGTCAAAACCTGTTGCGTCTCGACTTCGCCGGCCGCGGCCTCTACAAGGCAGAACAGCAGCATCAGGGTAGTGATGCCGCCTCGCATTGGGCTGTTTGGGCTTACAAATTTCATCGGTACGCTATTTACGCGGATCCAGGCCTCTGCGGCCTTGTTGTAGCAGGCAGATTACCTCAAGATAGTCGAAAAAGGGGCAAATATCTGTGAACTATTCAATTATTTAGGAGCTATTTCTGAGCCAGAATCACGAACAGACGTTATGAAGCATCTTTTTCGACTATTTGTCCTGATTCTGAGCCTGGCTGCTCAGCAGGCGGCTGCCGCAATCTCGGATTTCCCGCGACCGGCCGAACTCGAGCCGGATATCGGCTTTTGGGTCACAGTCTTCACTGAATACACCAGCGACCAGGGCGTTTTGCACGACAACGTCAACCTTGCCGTCGTCTACGAGCATCTCGACATTCCGGCGAGCGTGAGCCGACGAGAGCGCAACCGGCGCGCCGAACTGCGCAGGAAACACTACAAGGCTGTACTCGGCACGCTCGCGGGCGGCAAACGCGACAGGCTGACCGCCGAGGAAAAACGTGTGCTCGACCTCTGGCCAGCGAACGTCAGCAACAAGACGCTGCGCGACGCCAGAAGCCGAATCAGGTATCAGCAAGGCCTGTCGGATCGCTTTCGCGCCGGGCTAGAACGAGCAGGGCGTTATCGCGCTCACGTTCAAAATGTATTCACAAAGCTCGGCGTGCCAGTCGAGCTCGCTGCCTTGCCGCATGTCGAATCGTCCTACAACCCGGATGCGCGTTCCCATGTCGGCGCGTCCGGTATCTGGCAGTTCACGCGAAGCACCGCCAGACGCTTTCTTCAGGTCGACCACGTGCTCGACGAAAGAAATGATCCGTACACGGCGACCGAAGCCGCAGGGAGACTGCTCGCCTACAATTATTCGATCGCCGGCAACTGGCCGATGGCGATTACGGCATACAACCACGGATTATCCGGTGCGCGTCGTGCCATGCGCCAGTTCGGTGACACGGCCTACGTGAAAATACTCAGGGAGTATCGCGGCCGCACATTCGGATTCGCGTCGCGAAACTTTTACGTCGCGTTTCTGGCGGCTATGCAAATCGATCGGAATCCCGACAGCTACTTCCCCGGTATCGTGCCGCACTCACCCATAGACTACGTGACGGTCGACCTGCCGGCATATGTTTCTGCAGATTCAGTTTCGAAGGCACTCGGCGTCAGTCGTCGTGATCTGGCTCGCCATAATCCCGCATTACAGTCGACGATCTGGCAGGGCAGTAAGAACCTGCCGAAAGGCTACGAAGTTAAGGTGCCGCGAAACCTGGTCAATGGCTCGATGACGAAACTGATCGCCACGTTACCAGCGGAGCAAATGTTTGCCAAACAGCTACCCGACCTGTTTCACACAGTTGCGCGCGGCGATACTTTGTCGGAGATAGCCGAAGAGTACGATACTCGGGTCTCGACGCTGGTTGCCTTGAATAGCCTTGGCAGTAGCCACCGCATTCGGGCCGGACAAAAAATACGCCTGCCAGCGGCAGGACCAGCGCCCGCAGTTGTTGCTGCCTCGAAACCTCAAGAGGCGGCTCCGAAACCCCAGGTCGTCGCGGCGATCGCCGATGCGCCGGCACTTGCGGATCCGGCCGATGTGACCGAGGAACAAATCAGTGCCAGCGCGCTCGTCGACGAAGTAGCCGCAACCGTTCGAAGCACTATCCAGTCGGCCTTGTTATCCGACCCGAGCGACTACACCGTCGCGTCTGATAACACGATTGAAGTACAGGAACTTGAGACACTCGGCCATTTCGGTGACTGGCTGGGAATAAAGACGCAGCGGCTGCGCGACATAAACGGCCTCGCATTTCGAACGCCTGTAGATGTCGGGCAACGAATCAAACTGGATCTCAGCCAGGTTGATGCGGCCGCGTTCGAAAACTTGAGGACCGCCTATCATCGCAATCAACAAGACAGCTTCTTTCGTAATCACACGATAACGGGCGTCACTGAACATACGATCAAGAGAAACGAATCAGTATGGATTCTGGCATTGCGAAAATACGACGTACCCATCTGGTTGTTTCGCCAATACAACCCCTCTCTCGACCTGCACAAGGTTCAACCTGGTACACGCATTCGCTTTCCCGTACTCGTAAGCAACAATGGCTAAAGCCACACGCCTGATACTGATTCGGCTGCTACCGGTGATATTCATCACGGCCGCAGCAACCGCATATATCATGGACGTCGAGGGGCCGGACGCATACGCCATTCGAAACACCGTGCCCGTGGTTCTTCTGGTGGTCCTGTCGGCCTTGACGCTGCTTCGGGGCAAGGGCAACTGGGCCGGCGCGGGCAGGAGCTGGCCGCTGGGCACGCTCGGTTTCGCTATTCCGGCACTTGGGCTGTCTCTGTACCTTCATCACGCGTACTCGATCGAGCTCGAAAGCCTGTTCGGCGCAGCCCGACAGCCACTGGAGCTCTTCCGATACCTGCCTATTTACACTGTCGTAGCCGGCGGAATCGGTTTTGCGATCGGCTGGATCGTCGGCCGTAATGTTTGATAGAGCAACTTGTGATACTACACGTTCACAGATACGACGCGGTCTGCTAGGCTTTTAATCACCACAAATGGGGACAGAAACGAGAATGAAATTCCGCAGGAATCTGTTTGCGCTTGGCCTGATCGCGATTACCAGCGTGTCGTTGGCCAGCGATTTTCCGGCGGCAGAGAAGGTCATCGTCGAGAAGGAAAAGCGAAAACTGCATCTGCTCAAGGATGACGAAATTTTCCAAACTTTCGAAATCGCACTCGGCATCGATCCGGTGGGCGACAAGGAAGCAGAGGGAGATTTCAAAACGCCGGAAGGCGTTTACACACTCGATACCAGAAATCCAAACAGCGATTACTTTCTTTCGATCCATATTTCGTATCCCAACAACAAGGACTTCCGCCAGGCGCGCGCGAAAGGCGTGTCTCCGGGTGGTCAGATAATGATTCACGGTCAACCGAATGTACCGACCTACTCCGCCGCCTACTACAGGAAGCAGGACTGGACGAACGGCTGCATCGCTGTATCGAACTCGGACATGATAGATATCTGGTTAATGACACCTAATGACATCCCGATTGAAATCCGTCCCTGACCAGGAATTGGCCGTTAGCGTCGATACGGGGGAAACCGTCGATGTGGAAGTGTGGCCCGAGGGCAGCCTCGAAATTCTTTCCCAGGTCGAGGTCGATCAGCTGCTCGATCAGGGAGAGGGCGGCCTGTATAAGCTTTTGCGTCGTTGCATACTGGCTGTCCTCAATTCGGGCGGCAATACCGACGATGCCCGCGCGGTTCTGGAAAAACACAAAGACTTCAGCGTTAGATTCATTCAACTCGATCGTGGTCTCAAGCTGTCCTTGAAAGGCGCTCCGTCGGCTGCTTTCGTCGATGGCAAAATGATACGCGGCACGCGGGAACTACTGTTCGCAGTGCTCCGCGATATCGTTTTTACCAACAATGAAATTCAGGCAAGCGGGCGCTTCGATCTCAAAACCTCCGAGAACATTACCAATGCCGTCTTTCACATCCTCAGGAACGCCAGGGTGCTACGAACGCCGGCGAACTCGGACCTCGCGGTCTGCTGGGGTGGGCATGCGATCACCAGGGACGAGTACGAGTACACCAAATTGGTCGGTTACGAAGTTGGCCTTCGCGGCATGAATGTATGTACGGGTTGCGGACCCGGCGCGATGAAGGGCCCGATGAAAGGCGCCACGATCGGACACGCAAAACAACGTATTCGTGATGGCCGATACGTCGGTATAACAGAACCCGGAATTATCGCCGCGGAGTCGCCGAACCCGATCGTCAATTCGCTGGTCATCATGCCGGACATGGAAAAGCGACTTGAAGCGTTCGTGCGGCTTGGACATGCCATCACAATTTTTCCGGGTGGTGTCGGCACGGTAGAGGAAATCCTGTATCTGCTGGGCGTTCTCACTCACCCGGACAACGAAGGCATTCCGTTTCCGGTGGTGATGACCGGGCCCGCCAATAGCAAACGGTACTTTCAACAAATCGACGAATTCATTACGGCGACGCTCGGTGAAAGTGCCAGGCGCCGCTACAAGATAATCATCGACAACCCGAGGCAGGTCGCCAGAGAATTACTGGACGGAGTTCGCCAGGTAAGAGCGTTTCGAAAACATCACGGTGATGCCTATTACTTTAACTGGCGATTAAACATCGATCACGACTTTCAGGTGCCCTTTGCGGCGAGTCATGAATCGATGCGATCAATCGAATTAGTGGAAGACCTGCCCGTGCATCAACTCGCAGTGAACCTGCGACGTATTTTCTCGGGAATAGTCTCGGGTAATGTAAGAGAAGATACGATCGCAGAAATAGAGGAACGAGGGCCGTTCGAAATTGATGGCTCAAAAAAAATAATGACACTTCTCGACGGTCTTCTGTCTGCATTCGTGGAGCAGGGCCGCATGAAGATTGTCAGCGAATCCTATTCGCCCTGTTACCGGGTAAGCAGATAGTGAGACGACGAGAACTGCTCGCATTTAGTTAAACCAATTGCAATTGTGCTCGATCGGTCCGCTTCATTAAGTAAAAATCGACTGTAAGACATTGAAATTCATGTAAAAAATGCCTTCCGGCATTGTGATGCAGTTCCTGTGAGATCTCCGCCACACAACGTAGCATTTGTTAAAACGGAACCTGAGCATAATGTTATGCAGGAAAGCAAAGAAATCAGCTGGGCCGCTGACTACGACGCCGACACCCAGGAAGATTCGCAAGATTCCAGTGGCACGACGGACGCGCAGTCGAACGGTTCATCCGATCCGGATGGCTGGCAACAGTACCGAAAATGGATTTCAAAAGCTCCAGTTCCCCG
>PVMS01037540.1_pt1 | contig 24486 bp, 25 predicted proteins | sample 1853461 | NCBI WGS metagenome assembly PVMS01 (sample SAMN08582032, study PRJNA380276) | Marine sediment metagenome, whole genome shotgun sequencing project. | isolation source: ocean sediment barecode stripped | collected 2017 | reverse complement strand
GCGGAATATTGTTTCTGCCGCCCGGGGTAACGGTATCTTCGTCAGGATCGACATGTCGGATTCACTGCGGTGCAAACAGGATTGAATGACAGTGCCCACGTTATCGAATTCCGGCCTCAGCTCACGGTAGAGGTCGAGCGTCGCCGTGGTTACGGACGAATCCTCCATGTCGATCCTGACGAAGATACCGTTACCCCGGGCGGCAGAAACAATATTCCGCAGTATTTTCCTGCACAGTATATCGTCGAAGCGCAGCCCCATTTCAGACAGCTTGATCGATACGCCGCAATTGAGCGCCAACGAGTTGATGCCGTCGAGTCCGGCCAGGTAAACACATTCCGCTGCCTCGACTTGCTCTCGTGAGGTGCTGTCTTCGCCGAGCACATCGATGGTGGCCGCAATGCCGCTGTCATTGAGTTCCCGGACCGTCTGGAAAGCATCGTCCAGGCTGGTGCCCGCAATGTAGCGGCTGGAAAAGCGCCAGATTACGGGACGTGGCACGAATCGCATCGAATCGATCAGGACGTTGTGTAGCAGGCTCACTATCACGCTTTTCCCGAGTCCCGCAGTGCTCTGATGTCCGCACGAACCGCATCCAGCGTATCTCGCACATTCCTGGCGCTCAGGCGGTCTATCGCCCGCTTTTCCAGTGGAAAAAATGCCATGAGATGATGGCGCAGTTTTTCAAAGGCCTTCGGGTTTTTGCGCCCACACACAGTGTCGTCGTTCCTGAGAACGCGCTGTGCGAGTTGATCTTGCTCGATGTCAATATCGCAGGCGATTGCCAGCATCGATATTTCACGGGCAATGGCACTGGCTTGTACCTTGAGACTCTTGAACTCGGATTCCACGGTGTTTCTCTTCAGGTCGTGATTGTGAATTCCGTATTCTAGCGCGTGCCATGCAGGATAACGCCGAATCTCTACAATAGTTTAGGAGCCGCAGATACGTTGTTCAATTCGGGATTATACGCATTGCGCCGGGCGGCTGGGAGCGCAAGATCAACGCGTGCCGGGGAAGGTCCCCGGTGCGAAACGCAAAGGAGGTGTGTGAAATGCCTAACGTACGTAACATTTTGCCGAAAAAAGGTCGCGAGATCGGAACTGGCCGTGCAATGAGCCCGTTCACCCACAGCATGGAAGAGTTCTTTGAGAACCACTTTCCGAGCCGCTGGATGGAAGGCTTCTTTGAACCTGCTGCCTGGAGCAAACCGTCGTGGAAAGAATTCGAAAGAGATTTCGACGTCATGCCGAAAGTCGACATTCTTGATAAAAAAGACGAGCTCCTTGTGCGTGTAGAAATGCCCGGTATAAAGAGAGAAGATCTGGAAATCACCATTGCAGGTGATCGACTGACATTTGAGGCCAAACGCGAGTTCGAGAAGGAAGATAAGGATGACAATTTCTTCCGTCACGAAATGGCTTACGGCCGGATGTTCAGGACGATTCAGCTGCCGGTGGAGGTTCTCGGCGATAAGGTGAAGGCGGAGCTGAAGGAAGGCATTCTCGAGCTCTATCTGCCGAAGGTCGAAGTAACCACGCCTTTCAAAGTCAAGGTCGCATAACAGTCCGGTAATAACAGCAAGCTTTGGGGCGACGTTCGTCGCCCCTTTTGCTTTGCTACGTCACAGGAGCAATCAACTGGTATCGACCCTACGCCAGCTATTTCAAGAAAAACAGTCAGTTATCAGATCCCGGCGGGTACATTATCGTCAGTTTCAATGACCGCCAATGGTCATTTCCTACAACATTTAGTTTAGATCTGTGACAAAGATCAAAGGCTTAGCGGCCGGCCGGGGCCATAATTACACTGATGAACATGTCCAGAATACTCGTAACAATCGCATTGCTCTGTGCAGTTTGCCAAAGCGCAAACGCCGATGTATGGCGTTGGACCGATCCCAATGGCGACACCCATTTCGTCGATACAATGAGGCCGATCTATACGTGGCGAGACGAGTACGGCAAGGTCTTTTTCAGCGACAAACCGGACCACGTCAATGCAGTGAGTGTTGAACTTATCTGGCATTCGACCGGAACTCTGGACAAAGTCGAGCAGGAGGAAGGCTCAAACAGCGGCAGCAACGAGCTGTATCCTGGCGAGACGGAAGCCGAACGAGCAGAGCGCATGCAGGCGGAAGCTTACTACTGCAAGCGTGCCACCGAGATTTACGACTCCTATGTCAACGCGCCAAGGCTGTACAAAACAGGTGCCGACGGCAAACCTGAATACCTGTCCGATGAGGACGCAGCGAAGACGATCGCTGAAACAAAAGCCAAAGTTGACGAACTTTGTAATTAGGCCTTCGCCTGTTTGACGTTGACCTGAGCATGCCCGCGGACGAGGCAGATAAAATTCCTTACTGGAACAGCCCTTTGGCTACTGGTCTGCAAGCAGGTTTTGGTGGCTGTCCATCCATGCAGCTTCGAGAGCAGCCGCTTCCGCAAGCTCTTCAGCCGACATCGCCCTGGCGACATCGTCGCGCCTTGCTGTTGGCATGTTGTAGCCAATCTTGATGGCGATGTCGTGCCACTTGAGCGATTGTACGTTGTCCTGGTCGACTCCGTAGCCACCCGAATACATCTTGGCCAAATTGACCTGGGCAGGTACGACTCCCTGTTCGGCGGCCAGGCTGTACCACTTGAATGCTTCTTCGCTACTTTGCGGCACGCCCCAGCCATTGGCATGCATTACGGCAAGATTGCATTGTGCTGCGCCATGGCCCTTTTCGGCGGCAAGCAAGTACCATTTCAGGGCCTGATCGTCATCAAGCGGTACGCCAAAACCGTTGGCATAAAGTAATCCGATACCGAATTGCGCGCCGGCCAGACCCTCATCGGCAAGGGGCTGCCATTCCGTGAGGGCCGTCTCGTAGTCGCCCATATCGTAGGCCTCTTGGCCCGTCGCCACGTCACCGCCCCAGCTTAAGGATGAAAGCAATAATGAAAGCGCAGCGAAAAAAGTCGTTCTAAAAATACGCATGGTTTTGAGCCTCCCAGCCCGACGATCAATGCACCGAAATTGGCCTTGTTGTTGTTTTTTGCAGCAAATCCGCTCTGAGTGCCATTCGTGGATATACTTAGATTATGCCCTATCGACGACAGGAAGGGGCGGACGATCATGGCCTGGACACCGATGAAACCGCCTTCTCATCGCCATCAAAAAACGTGATCGGATCAAACGCGACATCGAGTTCGTCCGGTTCACCGGCAGCATCGATAGATATCGCGGAGAAATCATGCAGGTCCGTGTCGAGCATGTGACTCCGCGTGACACGCTGCATCGACCTGAATATGCTGACGACCCTGTTCGGTGATTCCTTTTCCCATTCGGCCAGCATGTTCTTGATTTGAACGCGTTGCAGGTTGGTCTGGGAGCCGCACAGATTGCACGGGATAATCGGGTAATCACGATGGCGGGCAAAACGTGCAATATCTTTTTCGCGGCAATATACCAATGGCCGAATTACGATGTTACGGCGATCGTCACTCACCAGTTTTGGCGGCATCGTCTTCAGTCGCGATCCGTGAAACATATTCAGAAAAAGTGTTTCGACCAGGTCGTCCATGTGGTGGCCCAGCGCGATTTTGTTTGCGCCGATTTCCTGCGCGGTGCGATACAAAATGCCGCGCCGAAGACGTGAACACAGTGAGCACATGGTCTTGCCGGGCTGTATTTTTTCCGTAACGATGCTGTAGGTGTCTTCTTCGACGATTCGGTATTCGACACCGAGCGACTCGAGATACTCAGGCAGAATATGCTCGGGGAAGCCGGGCTGTTTCTGATCAAGATTGACGGCGACCAGGTCGAAGTCTATTGGCGCCGCTTTTTGCAGGCCGAGCAACAACTCCAGTAGCGTATATGAGTCTTTGCCGCCCGACAGGCAGACCATAATCCGGTCACCCTCTGCGATCATGTGGTAGTCGGAGATCGCGGTACCGGTCTTGCGGCGCAGCCTTTTATGCAGGCGGTTGATTTGTTCGGTTTTCATGGTGGCGAATTGTACAATGGTGGCGGCTCGAATTGCCCGCCGGGTGGCAAATAAGAGCAGTTACGGGAGCTTGAGCGTGCCAAACAGCCAGGTAGCGGCGGATTACAAGCGAAACCGCTATGCCGTCATCGAGGTGCGCTGGCATCAGGATGCCATTTATCTCAATCCATTCGTGCTCGCTTAATGGCCAAACCGAAAATCCTCGTATTTCAGCACGTTCCTTTCGAGCCCCTGGGAACACTGGATCCGATCCTGAAAGAATCCGGGTTTCGCATTCGCTACGTCAATTTCGGTCGTAAGCCCGAACACAGTCCGTCACTGGAAGGATATGCCGGATTGATTATTCTCGGTGGCCCGATGAATGTCGACGATGTCGCCAACTACCCGAACCTGGCCAACGAGGTAACGCTGATACAGGAGGCATTGGATCGAGATATCTCAATACTCGGTATTTGTCTCGGTGCGCAGTTACTGGCAAAAGCACTCGGCGGAACCGTACAGCGCGGGCCGGTAAGGGAGATCGGCTGGTACGACGTCGACGTTACCGAGGAAGGACAGTGCGACCCGGTGTTGTCCGCATTCGGCGCGCGCAATGAAGTATTCCAGTGGCACGAGGACAACATCGAATTGCCCTCCGACGTGGTCCACCTTGCGAGTTCGCCGGTTTGCCCCACACAGGCTTTTCGATACGGCGAGCACAGCTATGGATTTCAATTCCACCTGGAAGTTGACCAGCCCATAGTCGAGCGCTGGTTGCCCGAACTCGTGAACGACGACGAGCTCCACGATGAGCACAACGTTATCGATACTGAGCAGATTCGAACGCAAATGGTTCACTCAATGGAACCGTTGAAGGAACTCAGCCGGCGGACGTTTTCGCGCTGGATCGAACGCTTCGATCTGATGCCGCGCCGCCATTATTTTTCGTCACGGCATTAGTTGGTCGCAGATCTTTACGCGGCGACTGGCAAGCCCTTCGAGCAGCCCGTGCGGGTCGGCAAGTCGATTTCTTCTGCGAGCTTGTCAACGATCTCCTGTGACGCTGCAGTTGTTGCTTTTTCTATCGACTCCTCGGGCCAGTGCGGCGCGAAAAGTGAAATAAAATCAAGCATATAACGGCGTAATGCCCGATCCCTCGGCACGCCAAGCCAGGTGGTCACTCGCGGAAAAAGTCCCGTCGCACTGACTGCGAAAAGGTCTTCAAGGTCTTCGCACTGCAGCGCCATTGGTGCAATGACGCCGACACCCATGCCCATGCGTACATAGGTTTTTATGACGTCGGCGTCCCTTGCGGTAAACACAACGTTGGGTTCCAGTGAATCGTCCGCAAATGCACGCAGGAACGACGACTCATGTTTCGAGCTGAATACGTAGGTAATGAGAGGATGTTTCGCCAGCTCCTGCAGCGTCAGTGGATTTTCTTCGTTTGCCAACGGGTGATCTTTCTTTGTCAGCACGATGCGGTCCCAATGGAAGCATGGCAATAGATTCAGTTCCGGAAACAGCTGCCGGGAGTCGGTTGCAATGGCGAAGTCCACGCGATTTTCGGCGACCAGTGCTTCGATTTGTTCGGACGTGCCCTGATGCAATTCAAGATTGACGTTGGGGTAACGTTGGTGAAACTGGCTGATGATGTCCGGAAGTACATAGCGAGCCTGAGTGTGCGTTGTGGCTATTGACAGCTTGCCCTCCTGCTCTGCCATCAGGTCCTTGCCGACGCTTCGAATATTATCGACATCGCGCATGATCTTGCGGGCGTAATCGACGACCGTTGTGCCTGCCGGCGTAATTCCGGTCAGACTCTTGCTCTTGCGCGAAAATATCTGAATGCCAAGCTCCTGCTCCAGCAATCGTAGCTGCTTGCTGATGCCCGGCTGGCTTGTGTACAGGCGCTCGGCCGCCGCTGTTATGTTGAGCCCGTTGTCCACAACACCAAGCAGGTATTTCAGTTGTTTCAGGGTCATGCGTCGATCCTCGCCGGCCTGCATCGATATAAACATTGACCTGATGACCAGTCAATTTGTTTCATCGTGGTGTCCCGCTAGCGAGTTTCGAGCAGGAGATTCTGCCGCTGTTGATCCAGAATGGCGCAGATTTCGGCTTCGAGATTTGTTTCGGATGTAATCGTATCGCCGAGCGCCTGGTAGTTTTTGGATCCGGAAGACCAGGTGGGCCAGTCGGGCAGCCCGACACCATTCGGTGAGCCTGCCGTCGCGAAATTCACCCAATACTGCATCATCGCGTTGGACAACTGACTATCGGTTTCATCGCCGGGCAACCAGCCATCTGCAGTGCCGAATACATATGGAATTTCGGCACCGTGATAAGCCAGTATTTTTTCGCCGCCAGGACGAATGCGGGTGAAATAGTAGAAGTAAACGTTGTTGCCGGATTCGGCCACCGAACTCGCGATGTATCTGGACGCGCACAGGAAACCGCTGGCGCGGCTGCCAAGGCGGTCCATCACCTTTCGTATATCGGGGTTTGCGCTGGTTTCCAGAATAGCGGCGAGCTCTCTTTCGTGTGCGCCACCATAAGTCGCGATCATTTGATTCAGGTCTTCTTCAACGACGTCTTCCGCCAGGTACATATAACTCTCGTTAGCGTTTGCGCCGATCAACAAATCGACCTTGTTGAATGTGCCCTGGTCGAAAATTGCGGCGGCAGGTGCCGTCAGCAAGTAGCCATCAGCGACCGCACCGTACCACCCGGTATAGGCATCCGCTGCGGCCTGAACGATGGTCGGCCAGTCAAGCTCGCGCATCGCCTCTATGATCTCGACATCGCTGAGAGGTTTTCCAAAACCCATGCTGGTGGCGACCTTTTCGCCGTCGCTCTCTGCCTGACCCAGCGTAATTAAGGAATCAACCGCCCAGCCGCCACTTTGGACGATTGCGCGGCGGAACAATCCGTCAGCGAGTGGTGATGCCATCAACCATGCAGTGTTATATCCTCCGGAAGACTCACCAGCGACAGTTACGTTATCGGGGTCGCCACCGAATGCTTCGATGTTTTCATGGATCCACTGGAGCGCAGCGATTTGATCGAGCAATGCGTAGTTTCCGGAGGTACCCCGTGATGATTCGGCACTAAGACCTGGATGGGCCATGAACCCCAGGGAGCCCAGCCGGTAATTTAGCGAGACGTAAACAACACCCTTTTTCGCAATGTTGTGGCCGAGGTAATTGGGCTCGTTTGCATAACCATTGATATTGCTGCCGCCATGAATCCAGACCATGACCGGTTGCTTTTCACCGTGGGCCAGGGCACTCGTCCATATATTAAGGTACAGACAATCTTCGTCAATATTTTCGAGTGGTCCGATGGTGTCCGGCGGATTGCCAAACAACTCTGCAACGCGCCGGTACCAGTCATGGTTGCCCTGCAGCTGAGGGCAGGCTGATGCAAACTCGGTTGCATCCTGAGTTCCTTCGCGGGGTGTATGCGCAGCGGGAGGCCGCCAGCGGCCATTACCGACCGGAGGGGATGCGTAGGGAATGCCGCGAAAAACCACGATACCCGGTTTCTCACCCAGGACCTCGCCCTGAAGCGTTTCACCACCGGCGAAAACAACAGCATCTTGAGTCGGGAGTGCTTCGGGTTCCGGCGGCGAGCAGGCGCTGGAGGCCACAAAAGTAACTGCAGCAATTGTGACTACTATCGATAATCTCGGGCCAGGCAAGGATCGCTCCAATGGTTAGATGATTCGCGCATTCTTATGCCATGCTATTGCCGGCAACGCGGATGTGCGTAGAATACCCGCGCATCAGCCTTAACACTAACCCCTAATAAAATAGATGAGGAATCCCGTGAGTATCTACGATCAACAACTGCACAAAATGAAAAATCAGGATGGCTTCATAGCGGCGCTGGATCAAAGCGGTGGCAGTACGCCCAAAGCGCTCGGGTTGTATGGCGTGACAGAGGATGCCTGGTCGAATGACGAAGAGATGTACTCAGTCGTTCACGAAATGCGCACGCGCATCATGACCAGCCCAAGTTTTACGGGCGAGCGAATCCTGGCCGCGATTCTGTTCGAAAATACGATGGATCGGGACGTTGAGGGCCGCCCGACGGCAGACTATTTGTGGGATGTGAAGAATATCGTTCCAATCCTGAAAGTCGACAAAGGTCTTGCCGACGAAGAAGGTGGCGTACAGCTGATGAAACCCATGCCGGACCTGGGAGCCTTGCTCGAAAAAGCCAAGTCAAAAGGTATTTTTGGCACCAAAATGCGCTCCGTAATCAAGCAGGGCGAGGCCGAGGGTATCAAGGCGATCGTCGCACAGCAGTTCGAGACAGGCCGGCAGATTTGCGATGCCGACCTCGTGCCCATTATTGAGCCGGAAGTCGATATCCATTGTCCGGACAAGGCGGATGCGGAAACATTGTTGAAGAGCGCCATCATGGACGAACTGGATCAGCTGGGTGCCGATCAACTGGTGATGCTAAAGCTGACGCTTCCGGAAGAAGATAATCTTTATAAAGACGCTATCGCGCATGCCAACGTGGTGCGGGTTGTGGCCTTGTCCGGCGGATACTCTCGCGAAGAGGCGAATGATCGCCTGGGTCGTAACAACGGTATGGTTGCCAGTTTTTCGCGGGCACTTTCGGAAGGGCTTAAGGCGCAGCAGAGCGACGATGACTTTAACGCGATGCTTGATACTTCCATTGATGCTATTTGTGAGGCGTCGAGGACCTAGAATTGTGCCAGCCGCGATTGAACCCGGCCGGTAGCCTAGACAAATGAACATCAGCAGGTTTTTCCTCATCCTCGGCCCCGGCTTGCTGGTTGCGGCGACGGGTGTCGGAACCGGCGACCTTGCCACCGGCAGTTTCGCCGGCAGTATGCTGGGCACCGCGATTCTCTGGGCAGTCCTGGTTGGTGCGTTCCTCAAGTATGTCGTCACCGAGGGCATCGCACGTTGGCAACTTGCGACAGGCACTTCGATACTCGAAGGTGTTGCCAGAAACCTCGGCAGGCTGCCGATGCTCGTTTTCCTGCCCTACCTGGTGCTTTGGTCATTCTTTACAGCATCCGCGATGATGAGTGGTTGCGGCGTTACATTGCACGCACTGATCCCCGTGTTTGAACAAGCGGAGCACGGCAAGATCTTTTTTGGCACCTTGTGCAGTGTTATCGGTGTCGTCCTGGTATACGTCGGCGGCTTTCGCCTGTTCGAAAAAATAATGACGGCGAGCATTGTGTTGATGTTCGTGACTGTCGTTGTGACCGCGATTCTGCTTTGGCCGGGAGCAGATCAAGTCTTGAAGGGCATTTTCCTGCCATCAATCCCTGATTTCTCCGGATCCGGACTAACCTGGACCGTCGCGCTGATCGGCGGCGTTGGCGGTACCGTGACAATACTCAGTTACGGGTACTGGATTCGTGAAGAAGGCCGTACCAGTAGTGATGATCTTGCGATGTGCCGGATCGATCTTGGCAGCGCTTACCTCATGACAGCGATTTTCGGCATGTCGGTCGTGATCATCGGCAGCCGGATTGAGGTCTCCGGCAGTGGTGCCATGCTGATCGTAGCCATGGCGGATCAACTTGGCGTCGCGCTCGGCGACTTCGGCCGGTGGATGTTCCTGATCGGTGCGGTTGGTGCGGTTTTCAGCAGCTTGCTCGGGGTCTGGCAGGCAACGCCGTATATATTTTCTGATAGCTGGCGATTGGTTCGGCATCCGCCCGATAAACATGGTGAGATCGTGCCTTCGGTAAATCCTGAAACCTCTACGGCTTTGTACCGTTACTACTTGTTGGCACTTGGTCTCATTCCCGTGCTGGGCCTGTTTTTCAGTTTCCGCGAAGTTCAAAAGCTGTATGCAGTCACCGGCGCATTTTTCGTTCCACTGCTCGCGCTTGCACTACTATTGCTCAACAGTCGTGCAAAGTGGGTCGGAGCGGGATTCCGAAATCACGCAGTGACTGTTGTAACACTCGTTGTCACGATCTCATTTTTCCTGTGGATCGCCGCGACCAAACTGAGCGCCTGAATCAGCTCCGATTGAAATGATCTTCCAGTACCTGTGCGACGCAACTGGTCAAACGCTTGCCGGTGTCGATATGCAAAAACTCGTTTGGGCCATGCGCATTTGACTTCGGACCGAGCAATCCCGTGACAAGAAACTGCGCTTCCGGAAATTTCTCGCCCAGCATACCCATGAAGGGGATGGTCCCGCCGGTTCCCATGTACAGAGATTCCTTGTCGAAAAATGTCTGCGACGCTTTTTCCATGGATGCTTCGAGCCACTCGGATACCGGTGGAGCGTTCCATCCTGCCATTGTTGATTCGACCTCAAAATGCACCTTCGCAAACGGCGGAGGGTCGGCTTCCAACGCTTTCTTGACAGCAACGGCCGCCTGATCGGCGTCGCAACTTGGTGGCAGCCTGAATGAAAGCTTCAGCGTCGTGCCGGGCAACATGACGTTGCCGGCATTAACCAGTTCCGGCATTCGGTCCGCACCGGTAACGGTCACGTTGGGCCGCCAGGTATTGTTCAACAGCAGCTCGACTGCAGATTCAGAGGGCTCGCCGCCGCTTATCACCCACGGATACTTCTGGTGGACCGAGTCACCAAGTGTTGCGGCGGCCAGCTCGGCCTGCTGCAAGCGCTGCTCGGGAATGTCGACGTAAAGATCGTCAAGCAGTATCTTGCCATTGTTTTCGTCCTCGAGGCGACTCAGTAGCTGGCGGACGATGCGAAAACTGGAAGGCACGATGCCGCCGGCTCCTCCCGAGTGAACGCCCTCAGTCAACACATCGACGCTCAGCGTGCCGGTCAGGTTGCCGCGCAACGACGTCGTGCACCAGAGTTGATCGTAGTTGCCACATTCCGCGTCCAGGCACACCACCAGGCTCGGCGAGCCGATGCGATCTTCGAGTTGATCGATGTAGTAGGGCAGGTCGAAGCTGCCGCTTTCCTCGCAGCCCTCGATCAGGATCACACAACGGGCGTGATCAATGCCCTGTTCTTGCATGGCGCGAATCGCTGTCAGCGACCCGAATACGGCGTAGCCATCGTCGGCACCGCCACGCCCATATAACTTCCCGTCACGGATCACGGGTGTCCAGGGATCGAGGTCTTCTTCCCAACCAGTGAATTCCGGCTGCTTGTCGTAGTGACCGTAAAGCAAGACAACGTCATCAGACGATCCAGGTATTTCGATGAACAAAAGAGGAGTGCGACCGGGAATCCTGACGACTTCTATTTGCATGCCATCGATCGGCTGTGTTTCACACCAGGCGCGAAACATCTCGACGGCTTTTTCCATGTGGCCGTTCTTTTCCCAATCGGGATCGAACATCGGCGATTTGTTCGGTACCTTAATATAGTCGCTGAGTTCCGGGATGATGGAGTTGTCCCAAAGGTCGTTTATAAATAATTCGGTGGCTTTACGTTCCATGTTGAATTCTTCTTTTTCGGTGGGGCGGATATTTTACATCCATTCCTGCGGTATGCACTCACATTTCACACGTTCGCCGGTAGCAGGGTCGTCGAATGAAAGCCGGCTTGCGGTCAGGCAGAGGTCCTCGGTGTCACCATCCCGGCCATACAGGCGATCCCCGACAATCGGAAAACCTGCGTCAGCCAGGTGCCGCCGAATCTGGTGCTTACGCCCAGTTCTTATCGAGACTGACAATACCGAGCGACTGCTTTCCGGATCAAACCGGACTCGTGATGCTTCTGTGTGCGCAGCTTTGCCGTCTATCTCGCCGGTATAGAGTTGTGGATCTGCCTGGCCAGGGAATTTTCCGTGCACGATGGCGTTATAGTGTTTTCCCACCGTTCGGGCAGCGAATTGACGCGACAGGCTGGCCGCCGCCTTTTTATCGTGCGCGAGTAGCATGAGCCCGCGTGCGGCAAGATCGAGTCGATGCACGATGAACGATTCGCGTTGCGGCTCGAGGTGCAGCTCAGCGTATCGTCCCAGGGTCGTGTGGTCGCCCCATTTCGACCCCTGCGCCCGCATGCCCGATGGTTTGTTCCAGACCGACCAGCAACCGCCGTCCCTGATCAGCTCGGCGGGCGGCATTGTTTGCGATAGCACGGATTCATCGTAGTTGAGGAATAATTCGTCACTCTCCGACAACTTTGCGGACCGGCGGCGCAGCCGGCGAATGCCATGTCGGGTTCGCAGCCACACGGCGCCAGACGCCATCGCCTCTGATACCCGGTTTGCCGATAAGCCGCTGGCCTCGACCAGCAGATCGCGGGCATCGCGTGTCGTATCGGTAATAATGACTTTGTATTCGGTGGGATTCTCCATCTCTTATGAACTAATTACCGAAATCTTTTTCTGTGAATAATCGTGGCATATCCGGGTCGGCCCACCGGTCTGCCAATCCTCGTACGGTGCTGACCAGCGTGGCGCGCAATTCGCGTAATTCATCGACTTCCGCGCCCAGTCGCGTCAGCCGCAGTATCGACAGCATCGACATCAACAGACCGGCCTCCGCCTCAATCAAACGCACCGATGCAAAGAAGCTGAAAGACAGCGCCAGGATCGCGCCGATCGCCCACCATAGTCCGTAGTTCAGGCCTATGAATATCGCGATGGCTATATACAAGAGTGGCAACAACAATATGGTCGCAAATACTTTCAATGTTGCGACATCGTCCATTTCATAACTGAAACGCTCGCCGACTGTTGCCGCTATCCAACCGACCGGCAGGTGCAGGAGCGCGCCGGGAATCGCAAGTGGTAATAGCGCGAGCATCGTAAGGCTGCGGAGCATTACTTTGCGAAATGCTCGTCCGAGTGTCACCGGCTGGCGCAATTGATGATCCTTCAGGTCGAGCATGTCCAGGCGCGCCTGGTAGTTTTCCACCTCGTCGCGAAACGCCAGCATTTCAGGATCATCAATCGCCTGCAAGTAGCTGTCCACGAAGCGGCGACTTAACTCGACATACTCGCCCGGTCCGAGGTCTGCAGATGCCGGCTTGTACAAACGTCTTGCAGTCTGAATGAAGCGCAATGTGCGCCAGTCCGGCGCATTCAGCGTCACATTGGTCAGCGCTTCAGCCAGGCGCCCGGTCAGTTTTCTGACTGTTTCCTGCTCGTCCTGGTGGTAGGCCTGTACCCATTCGTCATCGATGACGATCGGCTCGCCAAACTCGATAAGCACCTGGCTACGGAAACGGTGGCGATGAATGTAATTAAGTCCACATGGAACGATCTTCACACCGGCCGTGCCGCGAGCTGTCACCGAAAGCGCGATGCGCGCCGCCCCGGTCTTGAGCCTGATCAATTGTGATTCGACGTGGCTGACCCCTTCCGGAAATATGCCCATGCAATTGCCGGACTCGATTACATCGTAAAGCTTCTCGAACGCTTTTTGATTGTCGACGTCACCATCGTGCTCTTCACGCCGGTAAACGGGAACGGCACCGACTGCATTCAGCATCGGCCCGAGCAGGCCGTATTCCCAGAGCTTGGCATTCGCCATGAAATGCAACGGCCAGCGGCCGCATTTTGCTATCAGCAGAAAGCCGTCCATCAACGCGTTGGGATGATTACCGGCAAATATCACTGGCCCTTCGCCGGGCACGTGTTCGATGCCGACGACATCGATACGTCGAAAGAACGTATTCGCGATAATGCGAATCAATGCAATGACCATGCGGTGGAACATTTTTTTGCTCCAGCAATAAAATCAGCAGCTCGCATATCGCGGCTTCCAGCCGCGATCACAAGTCTAAGGCATTACGTATTCGTACGTTGCCTGCAATCCAAGCGGAAAACCGATTGCCCAGTACACGAGGAGGAAAGCCGTCCACAGAACCAGGAACGTCAACGAATACGGCAGCATCATCGCAGTGACCGTGCCAATCCCGGTATTCTTGACGTAGCGCTGACAGTAGACAACAACGAGCGGAAAGTAAGGCATCAACGGTGTAATGATATTGGTGCTTGAGTCGCCAACGCGGTAGGCCGCCTGCGCCAGGTCCGGCGATATGCCGAGTTGCATCAGCATTGGCACGAAAATGGGTGCGAGCAAAGCCCACTTGGCGGACGCAGACCCCACGAATAAATTGATAAAACCGGTGAGCAAAACGATGCCCGTAATCGTAACCGGGGCAGGCATGGCCATCGCCTGAAGGGCCGCGGCGCCCTTCAGCGCCATCAGCACGCCGAGGTTGGATTCTTTGAACGCGAATATAAATTGCGCAATAAAAAACATGATTACAAGGTAATAACCCATGCTGGTCATCGACTTGGTCATGCCCTCGATAATGTCGCGTGAGCTTTTTACGGTGCCGGCGGAAACACCGTAGACAATGCCCGGAATTACAAACAGGAAAAATATCAGCGCCACAATGGACTTCATCAAAGGCGCATCAAATGCAGTCAGGTTGCCGTCAGCGCGCCAGGCAGATTCCACGGGCCAGGCCGTTACAACGAGTACGACAATCGACAGCAACATGGCCATCAGGGCAGCGCGCAGGCCTTTGCGTTCGTGATGTTCAAGCGGCTCCATCGTAGGTGTGTCGTGAAGCTCGCCATCCAGTTCGGTGCTTTGCAGGCGCGGCTCGACCACTTTGTCGGTGAGGAACCAGCCCAGACCGACGATCAGGAATGAAGAAGCCGCGGTAAAGAAATAGTTGTTCAGCGGGTTCAGCACCACGGAGGGATCCAGAATCTGTGCGCCGGCTTGCGATATTCCCTGCAACATCGGGTCTATCGCAGAGGGAATGACGTTTGCGGAAAAGCCACCGGACACTCCCGCAAATGCGGCCGCGATACCCGCCAGCGGGTGGCGGCCAGCCGCGTAAAAAATAATTCCGCCCAGCGGGATTACCAGCACATATCCTGCGTCTGCGGCCGTGTGACTGATGATGCCGACAAAAATGACCATTGGCGTGAGCAACCATTTGGCGGTGACCGCCATCATCGCGCGAAGCCCGGTATTGATAAAGCCGGTATGCTCGGCAACGCCAATGCCCAGCATGGCAACAAGAACCACTCCCACGGGGTGGAAATGCGAGAAGTTGGTGACTAACGCGGAGAAAAACGATGTAAGCGCCGGCCCGCTGAGCTGGTTGACCACGACCAGCGCTTTTCCGGTTGCCGGATCGATGACGTCATAGCTTATGAACGACATCAACCAGGACAGTACCCAGACGATAACAAGAAGAGCGACGAACAGAACGGCGGTATCCGGCAGCCGGTTGCCGACACGCTCGACGGTGGCCAATGCACGTTGTACGCGGCTGGACTTAACATCTGCTGATGCTGACATGGAGGTCTTCCTTTTTATTTCGTTTTGCGAAGTCTACTCAATTGATGCTAATTCGTCTTCTTTCGCCGGGCAGGCAGTAGATCGTGGCAGCAGGAAACGGGTAGAATCAGGGCATCGACAGAAATCAAGGCCCAGTCGTAAAGCTATGCGCATCCATATTTTTCCAATCATGACCGTCGTTGCCGTCTTGTTTGCCGGCCCGCTGGCTGCTGCTCCGCAAGAAGGGGAAGCGAAGGATGTGGAGGAAAGCTCTCTGTTCTCACTCTCCGACTTCTCTTTTCGTGTGGGTTTTTACAACATAACAGCGACGACGGGGATCAGGTTGGACGCCCTCGGCGGCCTGATCGGAGCGAGCATCGATCTTGAAGATGATCTTGATCTGGAAGAAGTTAAATCCGCTTCCTACCTGTCATTTGCGTGGCGCATGTCGGGCCGGCATTTCCTGGAAATGGAGCAATTCACATTCAAGCGCAGCGGTGCTACAACGCTAACCGCTGAAGTCGAATTTGGTGACAACGTATTCGAATTCGGCGCTATCGTTAACAGCTATTTTGATACGAAGGTGACTCGTATCAGTTACGCATACGTTGTTCACGATTCTGACAATTTTGTGCTCGGGCTGAGCGCCGGATTACACATCACTAAACTGAATACCGGCATAAGCGAGATCCTGGTCTCATTCTCCGATCAGGATGTCGCTTTCGCCTCAGTAACGGCGCCGCTACCGGTGATCGGAATGACCGCCGGGTGGAGCATCAATGAAAAATGGTTTATGTACGGTCGTGTACAATTTTTTCGACTTTCGATCGACGATTATGACGGGCGCCTTGATCATGCGTCAGTGAAACTGGAATATGACGCGTTCAAGCACGTCGGTATCGGCGTCGGCTATGATCTTTTCGACCTTGATCTCGATATTGACAAGCGGTTCTGGAACGGCAACGTCAATTTTCGATTTCATGGGCCGATTTTGTATCTGAAGGGATACTTCTAAGTCCGGATTACCAGGCTACTGGAACACGTTACTTTGCCGAATTCGATCGATACAGCGTGCGCGTCATGCGCTCCGTTGTTATGAATCCCCAGTTCCAGACGTCGTGATAATCGGCAAGCGGGTTCTCGGCAACGATTTCCTCTTCTGATTTGCCGGCATCTACCAGCGCTTTGATCCGTGCGTTGGCTTCGAACAGCATATCGTATGCTGTCTGCAGGTCTGCTTTTGTCGCGAGATGGCCATGACCCGGCGCGATTCTTGTTTCATCGTCAGCCAGGTTTAACATTCTCTTCTGAGCTGCCAGGAAACCGTCCACCGTGCCGCCATTGTCGAGATCAATGTAGGGGAACAAGCCATTAAAAAAGGCATCCCCGGCGAGTATCACGTTTATCTCGCCAAGGTGCATAAAAGAGTCACCATCGGTGTGCGCATGCGGCAGGTGCATTACGTGAGCGGTATACCCGTTTAGATGAAAAGTAACCTCATCTGAAAACGTAATCTGCGGTAGTTCCGTAGCCTCGGCCGGACGCCTGCCGTCACTCGACTGCAGGCCGTTCTCGAGCATGTGCCTGCGAACATTGTCATGCGCAACGATATTCGTACCGCTCATGCGCAACTCGCGGTTGGCGCCAATGTGATCACCGTGCACATGGGTATTGATCACGAAATCGACCGGGCGGCCCGCGTACTGTTCGAACGTCTTGAGGTACAGGTCTTTATACGGCTCCATGCCATCGTCAATAAGAATAATGGCTTCATCGCCCGTCAGCAGGATTACATTACCGCCGGTAAACACGCCTTCTCCTTCAAAAAAAGTCAGGCCCGGCACCATTTCGATTGCCTTCAGGGACGCATCCGGTGCCTGAGCGTCGATGCCTGGCGCGAAAAATAATGTGCCGGCGATCGCCGCTATCGAAAGATTTCGCATTGCTTTGTCTCCAGAGTCTGGTTTGTTCGATTGCGTCAATAATCACTCGGTCTTGCGGAACTTGAGCGTCATACGATTGGATTCGCCTATCGCTTCCATCGCCGCCTTCGCCTCGGCGTTGTCTGCATTCCCCTGCAGTATGGGCGGCAGGCGCCAGACGACATCGTCGTCGGCCGGCTGGTCGTTCGGGTTGGCATTGATGTCGCTTCCGCCAACAAATTCGAAACCCGCCTTTTCCATTTGCGCAATTATGAAGCTCTTTTTCAAATAGCCGTGATCGCCGAGCGCGAATTCGTCCGACTTGTCGTCACGCGCATGATGCTGTACTACTCCGACAATTCCACCGGGCTTCAGGACTCGATAGGTATCCGCTAACGCGGCAGTCAGGTAGCCACCCTGTTCTTCGAATCGCGCGAGATTGTGAAGTGCACGAATGAGGAGAACACGATCGGCGGTGCCTGCCATGCTGTCGGGCATGGATCCAAACACGAAGGCGGATATCGGCGCGCCTTCTTCTCCGTGCCAAAGGGCCGCTTCCGCAGTCCAGTCAGTGACCCACGTTTTTCGATTATCAATGAACTCTTCGTCAATAAATTCGAACAGCGGCCACATCTCCATAGAATAATCCGCGCCGACAAGCTGACCGTCGCTGCCAAGGTATGGAACCAGGACCTTTGAGTACCAGCCACCGCCTGGCAGTGCTTCGACCACCGTCATGCCCGGTTCGACCTCGAAAAACTCAAGCGTTTCCTGCGGGTGCCGCCAGGCGTACCGGGCTTGTGTTTCATCAGGCTGCGCGGCCAGGGTGGCGGCCAGGCTGTTACCGGCGCTTTCGGTTACCGACTCAGTGGCCGCCGTATCTTCGCTGGCGGCCGGTTTTGCCTGGTCAGCGGGCTGACAGGCGACGATGCTGGCAGCAGCCAGCAATACAAGGAGCATACGCATGATGGATTTTCCCCGATAAGTGCGTTTGTTTTCTCTAGTTTAACCCCCAATTGGCGAATCCGGTAACTGCCGGCGGTTATATGCGGTGGGATCCTCGGTGAGTTACTGAATGCATGTCTCAGATTTGGCAACAAACGCGCTGTGGGCGGGTATCGTGAGAGTTGGGTCACAGCTCGCCGGGCCACGTAAGGCGTTAAATGAAGCATCTGCCTCCAGGATTGCCCGTGTATGTCATCTACCGCCAGCAATGTTGTGCCATTTCCGCTGAGTCGCCGCCTCGCGATCAAGACCTGCCCGCATTGCGGTACGCACACGAATGTCTGGAAAATCGGGAGGCTGTTGTGGGGTTACTGTGACAAACATGAGGTCCGCTGGGTTGTGGCCGACTACAAGACCGTAACACCTGAAACCATGGACAGGCGACATTTGAGGAAGGGCCTCGAGTTCCTGTCAGCCTTCGTCGAGATCTCCCGCTAAAACTGCTTTTGGCGCTCAGCACGGCCGTCGTTGATATCAGTGAAGTTCAGGCAGCATTCACCTATTTTTCAGTTCCGGTTAAGTCGTGGAGCATTACTCTGCACTTGAACATGGACCTAATCAGGCGAATGGATCGCCGGACCAGCAAAGGAGGTCACCATGGACATCGTATATGCAGCAGAGAAACCGAGTATCGCCAGTGTTCTGAGCGACCACATCTGTCGCGAGGTTGGCGAGCAGGATATTGAGGTTCGTCATAATCCGGACGAAACCGGCAGTTTCCTTATCGAGTGGAATCTTTACAATTTTGTGATGTCGCCGAATGGCGAGGTTGAGTCAGCCTGACAGCTCGGCATGTCGTGATGCGTCGTGTTATAAAGCGGGATCTTCCGATCTCCAGGGCGCGAAATGATCAACTGTTATGACCTGATCTTGCTCGCGCTGACTCTGTTGTTTGCTGGCTGCGGCAGTGGCGGCTCGACTGCCGTCGTGCCGCTACCCCTGCAGGGAGCCATCTCGCAACGGGCGCCCATGTGCCTCGTCCGCCTGCGACCAGATCCGAATCCCCAGTAAAACCGCGTTACACCGCCCGGCAAATAGGTTAGATTTTATGCACGAATCAACGGATAATTTCGTGCTGGGAAACAGCGCTGGAGCAGGTTAGTGATACAAACAGATGTGGTAGTCGTCGGAGCGGGACCTTGTGGTCTGTTCCAGGTTTTTGAGCTTGGATTGCTGGGGTTGAAAGCGGAGGTAGTTGACTCCATCCGGCAACCGGGCGGGCAGTGTACGGAGTTGTATCCAGACAAGCCTATCTACGATATTCCCGCCATTCCGGTCTGCACCGGTGATGAGCTGACCGAGAATCTGCTGAAACAGATCGAGCCGTTTGGCTGTGGATTTCATCTCGGCGAAGAGGTCTCGGTCGTAGAGCGTCAAGCTGACGATTCGTTTCGCGTCGAAACAAGCGCGGGCAAGGAGTTTTCTGCCAAGGCCGTAGTGGTCGCCGGCGGTGTTGGCTCCTTCCAGCCAAGGCAGTTGCGGGTACCGAATGCCGAGTCCTATGTCGATCACTCACTGCATTATCGGGTTCGTAACCCGGACCTGTTTGCCGATAAGGACGTCGTTATCCTGGGAGGCGGCGACTCGGCACTGGATTGGGTTCTCGAACTATGCGGTCGGGCAAAAAGCATGACCCTCGTGCATCGGCGCGATGAGTATCGGAGCGCCCCGGCCACAACAGAAAAAATGCGCGCGCTGGTAGCCGATGGGAAAATGAACGTCATCGAAAACGCGAAAGCGACGGCAATCGAGGGGGATGGCAATTGGTTGACGTCAATCACCGTACAACCGAAAGATGGCGAAGCAGTGACGGTACCGGCCGATCATGTGCTGGTCTTCTTCGGGCTTGCGCCAAAGCTCGGACCGATCGCGGATTGGGGTCTCGACATCAATCGCAAGACGATCAATGTCGATACTGAAAAATTTGAGACATCCGAACCGGGGATCTACGCGGTAGGCGACATTAATTTCTATCCGGGCAAGAAGAAACTCATTCTGTGCGGCTTTCATGAAGCAGCACTTGCAGCATTCGCGATCAAGCAAAGAATCGAACCTGACAAGAAAGTACACGTGCAGTACACGACGACCAGCCCCATCATGCACGAGCGGCTCGGTATTCCAGATTAGAGCGGGTCACATTCAGCAGTTCCAACTATACAATGGCATAAATCAAATGACAGGCAGTGTGTTTTATCGCAGCCCCGGGTTTCAGTACCCGCTTGGCATGCGGAGCGAGGGTGTTTACCTTTACGACTCGAGCGGTAAGCAATATCTCGATGGCAGTGGTGGTGCTGCTGTTTCATGTCTCGGTCACGGCAATGCCGAGGTCATCGAAGCCATTCGCGAACAGGTTGGCACGCTGGCATTCGCACACACGGCATTTTTTACCAATGAGCCACAGGAAGCGCTGGCGGCAAGAGTTGCTGAACGGTTTGGCGAGCCTGGTGCGAAAGTCTATTTTTCTGCCGGTGGATCCGAGGCTAATGAAACTGCAATCAAGATGGCAAAGAATTACTGGATGGCGAAGGGTCGGCCGTCGAAGTCGGTGTTTATCAGTCGCAACCAGAGTTTTCACGGCAATACGCTCGGCGCACTGTCTTTGTCCGGCTCACCGGGGCGGCGTGCAATCTATCAATCGATTATCACCGACTGGCCGAAAATCGATCCCTGTTTTGCCTATCGTTTTCAGCTCGAAGATGAGTCTGCCGCGGAATACGCAGAGCGTTCCGCCAATTCACTGGAGCAGGCGATAATCGCTGCCGGCCCTGAAAATGTTGCTGCGTTTTTCGCAGAAACGGTGTCCGGAGCGACACTTGGCGCGGCGCCAGCCGTGCCAGGTTATTTTGCTCGTATTCGAGAGATCTGCGATCGATATGAAGTGCTACTGGCGCTGGATGAGGTCATGTGCGGCAGCGGGCGAACCGGCACTTATTTCGCATTCGAGCAGGAGGATGTTCTCCCCGATATCGTGACTCTTGCGAAAGGCCTGGGTGGTGGTTACCAGCCGCTGGGGGCGACGGTATGCCGCGATTTCATTCATCACGAAATTGTCGAGGCGCATAAGGAATTTTCGCACGGCCATACCTATATCGGTCACGCCACCGCATGCGCCGCTGGGGTCGCAGTCCAATCAGTCTTGGATAAGGAAAACCTGCTCGAGAACGTGCTGGCGAGAGGGGAGCAACTTCGCCAATCGCTGCAATCGACTTTTGAACAGCACCCACACGTTGGCGATGTGCGTGGCCGAGGATTGTTTGTCGCGATTGAGTTCGTCAAAGACAAAGCAAGCAAACAGCCACCGCCGATAGAACTTGGTTTGCCAGCGTGGTTGAAGAATCGTGCGATGGAAGAAGGGCTGATCTGTTATCCCGGTGGCGGTACGGTGGATGGAAAAAATGGCGTGCATATTTTATTGGCGCCGCCATTCATTTATACCGAAGCAAATGTTGAAGAACTCGTTGCCAAACTGGTCGTCATACTCGGGGACGTGAAGATTGACTGACGTCGACACTCCAGCGCACCAGAGATTTGCAAGCGGGCGAATCGTCATCATGTCAGCACCGAACGGTGCCAGGCGAATGCCGGCGGAGCACGAGTGTCTGCCAATTACGTCACATCAAATAGCTGAATGCGCGTCGTCCCTGGCAGAAGAGTCGGTTGCCGTTTTGCATATGCATGTCCGGGATGAGGACAATCAGCATACGCTTGATGCGGCTCGATATCGTGACGCGACAGCCGCGGTTCGATCGGTGGTCGGCGACAAGATGATCGTACAGATCACGACCGAAGCAGTCGGTCGCTTCCAGCCGGATGAGCAGATGCAGGTTGTACGTGAGTTGCGTCCTGAAGCGGTGTCGCTGGCACTGCGCGAACTGTGCCCGGATGAGACTGCAGAACCAGTCGCCGGAGCATTTTTTGAATGGTTGGTTAGCGAGCGCATCTGGCCCCAGTACATCTTGTATTCCGTTCAGGACGTGTTGCGCTTCGACCGGTTGCAGCGTAAAGGCCTGTTTGCAGATGACTATCCGTTTTGCATGCTTGTCCTCGGACAATATGCGGAAGGTCGTGAGGGCAAGGTGAGTGACCTCGTCGAAATGCTGGAGGCCGGCGCAGGCGCTTATCCCTGGTCTGTCTGTTGTTTTGGAAAGGACGAGAATGCAGCAGCGCTGCATGCCGCGTCCGCAGGTGGTCACGTCAGGCTGGGTTTCGAGAACAACATGTTGTTGCTCGACGGCTCTGTCGCCCGCGATAATAGCGTGCTCATCGCACAGTTTAACGAGACACGTGATGACAGCAGCAGGCAGGCAGCAACCGCGGATGAGATAAGAGAGAAATGGCTGGCCGCATAGACAAGCAAAAAACGAAAACTGCCGGTGTATTGGGCGGCATGGGCCCATACGCGACCATTGATTTCATGGCGAAAGTAATTTCGCTGACACCTGCCGATTCGGATCAGGATCACGCAAGGATGCTGGTCAACCACAATCCAAAAGTGCCGGACAGGCAAATCGATACCGACGAACAGCGGCTGGCCGTTCGGGAAACTCTGGCGGAGATGGCTTTGCTACTCGAGGCGGCCGGCGCGGACTTTCTGGTGATGCCGTGTAACACCGCGCACGCTTTTAATGATCTTGCTGTCGAAAAAATTTCAATACCCTTCGTCAATATCGTTACCGAGACAGTGGCAGCGATTCGCGATCTTGAACCGGAGGCAATGAGTGTCGGCGTTCTCGCGACGGATGCGTGTCTGAAAGCAAACTTGTATCAATCAGCCATTCACGATGCTGGCCTGTCTGTACAACTGCCATCGCATCGTGAGCAGGAAGCGGTAATGCAGCTGGTTTTCAGGATCAAGAGTGGTAATCAGGGCGGTGATGTCGCACACGAAATGTCAAATATTGCGAATTCGCTCATTCAACGAGGTGTGGATATTCTGATCGCCGGCTGCACCGAAATTCCACTGGTTATCTCCGCCGAACGAATGACCGTACCCGTTATTTCATCAACCGAGGTGCTGGCCGAACGCACCGTGGCTATTTGCCTCGGGCACTCGCCGCTGCCGTCAGCATAAAAAGGAGAATACTGTGCACCTATCTCGATTCCCGCGAGTATCGCTTGCTCATTTACCCACGCCGCTGGAGCTGTTACCGCGGCTTACCGAGGCATTAGGTGGCCCCAATATCTATATCAAGCGAGACGACTGCACGGGCCTGGCGACCGGTGGTAACAAGACACGCAAACTTGAGTTCTCGATGGGAGAGGCGGTCAGCCTGGGTGCAGATACGATCATCACCGTCGGCGCGGTTCAGTCGAATCACGTTCGGCAGACAGTCGCCGCAGCCTGCAAGCTGGGGATGAAGTGCGAGGTATTGCTGGAAAGCCGTGTGACCGATCCTGGCGACGATTACCTGAATTCGGGTAATGTTTTTCTTGATCGCCTGTATGGCGCAAATATTCGAGAATATGAAAAAGGCACCGACTTTGCGGCGGAAATGGAGTCGATTGCAGCATCTGTGCGACAGGCCGGCGGGGCGCCCTATATTATTCCCGGTGGAGCATCCAATGTTGTTGGTGCACTCGGTTACGTTAATTGTGCATTGGAACTGGTATCCCAGGCGAATGAGATGGGACTCGTCATCGATCATATCGTTCACGCAACTGGCAGTGCCGGTACTCAGGCAGGCCTGATCACCGGCCTGAAGGCTATGCACACCAACATTCCATTGCTCGGAATTGGCGTGAACGTGGATCGAGAGACGCAGGAAGGGCGCGTGTACGACCTGGCAATCGATACCGCCGATTACATCGGGGCACCCGGATCGTTGTTCGTGATGATGTCGTTGCCAATTGCGACTATGTTGGCGAGGGCTATGGTGTGCCGACACCCGGGATGAACGAGGCGGTCCTCAAGTTAGCGAGACTGGAGGGCATTCTGGCCGACCCGGTGTACAGCGGCAAAGGGCTGGCCGGAATGTTTGACCTGATCTCCGGTGGCTACTTCGCCAACGCAGATAACATCGTATTCATTCATACTGGCGGGTCCGCCGCATTATTCGCGTATCGCGATCAAATAACGCTGGATTCGTGATTCCGGGCCGGGACCTCACTTGAGGAATCCCCTGTACTTACGAGTTTCAGCTTTTTGTTGCCTGGCGGCATCTCTGACAATGTCGCCTTTTGCAATGTCGCAAGAAAGCGAGGAGCCGCGACCTGAAACGCGTGCCTTCAGATTGCCGTCGTCCCCAATCATCGATGGGCGAGTGATTGGCGACGATGCCTGGAACGGCGTCGTCCGTGAAACCTATGAACACTTCTGTTTTCTGCGTTGCGGGCTGACCGT
>PVMS01020203.1_pt1 | contig 24550 bp, 27 predicted proteins | sample 1853461 | NCBI WGS metagenome assembly PVMS01 (sample SAMN08582032, study PRJNA380276) | Marine sediment metagenome, whole genome shotgun sequencing project. | isolation source: ocean sediment barecode stripped | collected 2017 | reverse complement strand
GAAAAACCCAACGTCAGGCTCAGTTTCTTTCCCTGAGCCTTGACGCGATATCCCACGCCAACGAGTTCCAGCTTCTTTTCAAAACCATCAGTCACGCCCGTCACCATATTGTTCAGCAATGCCCGGGTCGTGCCCGTCATGGCATGAGCAAAATGGGAGCCGGACCGGCCAGACACCGTGGCCTTATTATCCGCAATGCTGATTTCCACCTCCGAATTAAGAGACATACTCAGCTCACCTTTCGGACCTTTGACATTCAAAACGCCGGCCGTTTCGACGATATCAACGCCCTTGGGTAACGATACGGGTTTACTTGCAACTCTGGACATAGCTTTTACTTCTGCTTTTGCTCAACAACTGCCTATGAAACCACGCAGATAACTTCGCCACCGAAGCCTTTGCTGCGGGCCGTGCGGTCGCTCATTACGCCTTCCGAAGTAGAAATGATCGCCACGCCGAGACCACCAAGAACTTTTGGCAACTCCTCTGTTTTCCGGTAAATCCGAAGGCCCGGCTTGCTGACACGCTTGATCTCGTCAATGACCGGTTTACCTTCAAAATATCTTAACTGGATGCTCAAGGAACGCTTATTACCCGGCAGATCTTCAACCTCATAGTTGCCGATATAACCTTCTTCCTGAAGCACTTTCGCAATAGCTTCTTTTTTGGTCGAAGCCGGCATCGTGACCGCTTCCAGGTTGATATTCTGGCCGTTGCGAATCCGCGTCAGCATATCGGCAATGGGATCTGACATACTCATTTTAGGTACCTGCCTACCAACTCGCTTTAGTTAATCCGGGAATGTAGCCCTGCATCGCGGCTTCCCGAAGTTTGTTACGCCCAAGGCCAAATTTTCGATAGTAACCATTGGGCCGACCGGTAATTGCACAGCGGTTACGCAGACGACTCGGACTGGCGTTCCGCGGCAGCTTCTGAATACCCAAAAGTGCCTCGCGTCGCTCCTCGTCCGAACTTTTCGAACTCGCGATAATCGCTTTTAAATCTGCACGCTTTCTCGCGTAGCGCTGCACAATCTTCCTGCGCTTTTTTTCGCGCTCTATCATTGATGTCTTTGCCATCGGACGTACCTGCTGTCCTATTTCTTAAACGGGAAACTAAAAGCGTCGAGCAATGCCCGACCATGCTCGTCGTTACGGGCGGACGTCGTAATCGTGATGTCCATACCCCGAATCGAATCGATATGATCATAATCGATTTCCGGGAAAATAATTTGTTCCTGAACGCCCATGCTGAAATTTCCGGCCCCGTCAAATGACTTCGGGTTCAGACCACGGAAATCACGAATACGAGGAATCGCGATATTAATCAAACGATCCAGGAACTCGTACATGCGTTCACGGCGCAACGTTACCTTGCACCCAATCGGTACACCGTCACGAATCTTGAAAGAGGCGACGGACTTGCGCGAAAGACACACCAATGGTTTCTGACCGGCGATCAGCTCCATATCCTGCATCGCCTTGTCCATGATCTTTCGATCTGACAACGCTTCGCCCACACCCATATTCAAAGTGACCTTCTGAATCTTTGGCACTTGCATCACGCTAGCCAATCCCAGCTTTTCTTTCAGCTGGGGCACCATCGTGGAATTGTAAATTTCCTGTAGCCTCGACATTTTCCTACTCGACTCTGCGTCCCGCGCTAGACGTCAACGACTTCTTTGTTTGATTTAAAAAAACGGACTTTCTTCCCGTCCTCAAGCGTCTTGATACCAATCCGATCACCCTTTCCGGTAACCGAATTAAAAATCATGACGTTTGATGCATGCAACGGCATTTCTTTTTCTATAATCCCGCCCTGAACACCGGCGTTAGGATTTGGCTTCTGATGCTTCTTCGCAACATTGACACCCTCGACAAGAATCCTGTCTTTCTCCAGCACGTTAATCACGGTGCCACGCCGGCCCCGATCCTTGCCGGCAATCACGATAACTTCGTCGCCTCGTTTGATGCGTTGCATGATTTTCCCGCTGTATCCTTAACTCAAGCCCGAATGCTCAGAGAACTTCCGGCGCAAGAGAAATAATCTTCATAAACTTGCCCGTCCGCAGTTCGCGGGTTACCGGGCCAAAAATACGGGTACCTATGGGCTCAAGACGTGCATTCAACAGCACCGCCGCATTCCCATCGAACCGGATCAAAGAACCATCGGCGCGACGCACGCCTTTACGGGTACGCACCACAACCGCATTGTAAATCTCGCCTTTCTTCACCCGGCCGCGTGGAATGGCATCCTTAATGCTGACCTTGATGATATCGCCGATCCCGGCATAGCGGCGCTTGGAGCCACCAAGCACCTTTATACACATAAGGCGACGCGCGCCGCTGTTGTCGGCCGCGCTAAGCGTTGATTGCATCTGAATCATGTCTGATTACACCGTCAAATCGAAGCTATTCTTACTGCGCTTCTGCGCGCTCCAAAACCTCAACCACCTGCCAGGACTTATTCTTGGAAAATGGCCGGCATTCCGAAATCGAAACGACATCACCCTCGTTACATGAATTATCCGCATCATGAGCCAGGTATTTCGTCGTACGACGAATGTATTTTCCGTAAACAGGATGCTTTACCAGGCGCTCCACGGAAACGGAAATGGTTTTATCCATTTTGTTGCTGATCACTCGACCGGCAACTGTGCGAACTTTGTTATCTTTTTCGCTCATGATCCGGCTTTAACCTCTTTCTGTTTGTCATTCTGACTGCCGTCCCGCTCATGCAATACGGTCTTGATCCGAGCGATATCACGACGCACCTTTTTATACTGGTCAGATCTCACGAGCTGCCCCGTAGCTTGCTGCATACGCAGATTAAACTGCTCCCGACGCAGCCCGAGTAATTCCTCGGTCAAATCATCGCTGTTTTTTTGTCGAAGCTCATTTGCGTTCATCAGATCACCTGCCGGGTTACAAACGACGTAGCCATCGGCAACTTGGCGGCAGCCAGACGAAATGCCTCACGGGCCACATCCTCGGCAACGCCTTCCATTTCATAGAGGATGCGCCCCGGCTGCACTTGCGCGACCCAATACTCGACGTTGCCCTTGCCTTTACCTTGCCTGACTTCCAAAGGCTTCTTGGTAATGGGCTTATCCGGAAAAACACGAATCCAGATTTTTCCGCCACGCTTTACGTAGCGGGTCATCGCGCGGCGAGCTGCCTCAATCTGGCGCGCCGTAATGCGACCGCGGCCGGTGGCTTTAAGACCGAACTCACCAAAAGCAACCGTGTTGCCGCGTCGCGCAAGACCGCGATTGCGGCCTTTCATCTGTTTTCTAAATTTCGTCCGTTTCGGCTGTAGCATGACAAAAATCCTTAGCGAGCTGCGGGCTTCTTCTCAGCGGTTTCTACCGCAGCTTCCTGGGCATCAAATACTTCCCCGCGGAAGATCCACACTTTCACGCCAATGATGCCGTAAGTCGTTTTAGCTTCAGCGAAGCCATAGTCGATGTCGGCCCGAAAAGTATGCAACGGCACGCGACCCTCGTGATACCATTCTGAACGGGCGATTTCGGCACCATTCAGGCGACCGCCGACCTTAACCTTGATACCCTCGGCACCAAGACGCATGGTATTGGTCACGGCACGTTTCATCGCACGGCGAAACATGACGCGACGTATCAACTGCTGCGCGATACCCTCGGCAACCAGTTGTGCATCCAGCTCGGGCTTGCGAATCTCGGCAATGTTAATTCGCACATCGCCCATGCTCATTCCCAGCATGTTGGCAACTGCCACGCGAAGCTTTTCAATATCTTCGCCCTTTTTACCAATGACAATACCCGGCCGCGCAGTATGAATCGTGATGTGCGCCTTGCGTGCAGGACGCTCAATCTGAATTCGGCTAACGGAAGCTTCTTTAAGACGCTTGCGCAGAAATTCACGAATCTTGTGATCAGTCGCCACATATTCGGGAAAGGTTTTGCTGTCTGCATACCACGTGGACGCCCAGTCCTTTGTGATACCCAGCCGAATACCTATTGGATGTACCTTCTGACCCATACCGAATTCCCGATAATTTACTAGTCGTCCGCGACCTGGACGGTTATATGGCTGTTACGTTTGATGATCTTTCCTGAGCGCCCTTTGGCCCGAGGCTGATAACGCCGAAACGTCGGCGCCGCATCAACAAAAATCACGGATACTTTCAATTCATCGATATCCGCACCGTGATTGTGTTCGGCATTTGCAACAGCCGACTCCAAAACTTTCTTTATGACCTGAGCGCCTTTTTTCGGCATCAGGGCCAGCACCTGCAAAGCCTGATCAACAGACTTTCCTCGCACAGCGTCTGCCACAAGCCGGCATTTCTGCGGCGAAATTCTCGCATATCGAAGAGTTGCTGAAACGTTCATCCGTTATTTCCTGACCGTGTTACTACCAGGGCCGTCTTACTTGGTCCTGCGGTCACCGGAATGACCCTTAAACGTACGCGTAATCGCGAATTCGCCGAGCTTGTGACCGACCATATTTTCGGACACCAGAACGGGCACGTGATTTCGTCCGTTATGCACAGCGATCGTTAAACCGACCATGTCCGGAATAATCATCGATCTGCGTGACCAGGTCTTGATCGGACGACGATTATTCGTGTCGATCGCTTCCCGGACCTTCTTGACCAGATGGCCGTCAATAAACGGCCCTTTTTTAATTGATCGTGGCACTTATCATATTCCTCTGGTTCAGGCTTTAGTTGCAGCCCTACTTGCGTCCCCGACGGCGAACAATCATGTTGTCGGTCCGCTTGTTGTTACGTGTCTTATAGCCCTTGGTCGGCATACCCCACGGCGAGACCGGATGCCGGCCTCCGGAGGTTCGCCCTTCACCACCACCATGGGGATGATCGACCGGATTCATCGCCACACCACGGACTGTCGGCCGAACACCGCGCCAGCGTGTTGCGCCTGCTTTGCCGAGCTTGCGCAGATTGTGCTCACCATGCCCGACCTCTCCGACAGTCGCCCGACAGTCGATATGAACTTTCCGCATTTCGCCCGAGCGCATGCGCAGTGTCGCGTACGTGCCTTCGCGAGCAACGATCTGTGCGCTACCACCGGCCGCACGAACCATTTGACCGCCTTTTTTCGGCTTCAATTCAATGCAGTGAACCAGCGTACCGACAGGAATATTTCGCAACGGCAGTGCATTGCCAACCTTGATCGCCGCATCGCGACCGGTCATAACAGGATCACCGACCTTAAACCCCTTGGGGGCCAGAATGTAGCGACGCTCACCGTCCGTATACACAATCAGGGCAAGGTGGGCGCTGCGATTCGGGTCGTATTCAATACGCTCCACGCGGCCCGCAATACCATCTTTATCGCGCTTGAAATCAACCAGCCGATAACGGCGCTTGTGTCCGCCGCCACGATGCCGGGTAGTAATACGCCCGGTATTGTTGCGTCCACCGGTACGGCTCTTTTTCTCGACCAGCGCTTCCCGCGGCCCACCCTTATGCAACTGAGGTGAGTTGACCCTTACAGTAAAACGCCGTCCCGGAGAGGTAGGCTTAAGCTTTTGTAGTGGCATCGTCCCTTACCTCAGCTTCTAACCGGCGCCCAGAAAATCGATGTCGTGACCTTCGGCCAACGTGACATAGGCTTTTTTCCAGTTCTGCCGCTGACCATATTCCTGGCCAAAACGCTTGATCTTGCCGCGAACGTTCACCACCGTGACATCAGTAACCGACACCTCGAACATCATTTCGACCGCTTTGCGAATTTCCGGTTTAGTGGAATCACGCCGAACTTTAAACACGACCTGATTTCCCTTGTCCGCACATTCCGAACTTTTCTCGGACACGTGCGGCCCGAGCAACACGGCCATCAGCCGTTCCTTGTTAGCTGCTCCGCTCATGACAACCGTTCCTCCAGCGCCTTGATCGCGCCCGATGTCACCAGCACTTTTTCGTAGCGAATAAGGCTGACCGGATTGATTTCACGCAGATCCAGTACATCGACCCACGGAAGGTTACGCGCCGCCAGGCAAAGATTGTCGTTATATTCTTCAACGAGAATCAGCACATGATCCAGACTCAGCTCCTGAAGCCTGGAAACCAGATCACGCGTCTTGGGCGCATCCAGTTCAAAACTCTCCACAGCCACCAGCCGCTCCTGCCGAATCAACTCCGAAAGCACGGAACGCATCGCTGCGCGATACATCTTTCGGTTGACCTTCTGACTGTAATCACGAGGCTGCGCTGCAAAAGCGCGCCCGCCGCCGACCCAGATCGGGCTGCGAATCGTACCCGCTCTGGCACGACCAGTGCCCTTCTGGCGCCAGGGCTTCGCACCACCACCACGGGCCGCAGAGCGGTTCTTCTGCGCTTTGCTGCCGCTGCGCTTTTTAGCCTGGTGGGCGGTTATCACCTGATGAACCAGCGCTTCTTTAAAGCTGGCTGCAAAATTCCGATCCGAGACATCAATACTTCCGGATCCACCGTTCAGAGCAATCTTCATGACAATTCCTGCTGACCCTAATTGCTCTTATTCGCGTTAGAGAGCTTGACCGCCGGTTTAACGAAGAGGCGGCCGCCACTGTGGCCAGGTACCGCGCCTTTGACCAAAATAAGATTACGGTCCGAATCCACCCGAATCACTTCAAGATTCTGTACTGTGCGACGGACATTACCGAGATGTCCGGACATCTTTTTGCCCTTGAATACACGACCCGGGGTCTGATTCTGCCCGATCGAGCCCGGCGCTCTGTGCGCCAGCGAGTTGCCGTGGGTCATATCCTGCGTATGAAAATGATGCCGCTTGATGACACCGGCGTAGCCCTTACCGATACTCGTGCCAATGACATCAACATATTCGCCGGCCTGAAAAGTCTCGACGGTAATCTCCTGACCCGCTTCGATCTCAGCAGCGGCGTCAGCGTCCAGACGGAATTCCCAAAGTCCTTCGCCAGGCTCAGCGCTCGCGGCGGCATATTGACCGGACACAGGCTTGCTGACGCGGGAAGGTTTGACGCTGCCCGTGGTGACCTGGAGCGCCGTATAACCGTCGCTCTCAAGCGTCTTGATCCGTGTCACACGGTTTGGCAGTGCTTCGATGACCGTCACAGGTATCGATGCGCCATCTTCCGTGAAGATGCGGGTCATGCCACATTTTCGACCAACTAGACCGATGGTCATGTCGAATTCCTTAACAATTGGCCCCCCTGGGGGCGGATATCCCTACGAAAACGGGCCAGGTTTCCGGTTCTGAGTGATGTTTTCATCAATAATGACTCAGAAGCGCACCCTGACCCTGTCTTATGATTGCCTCGAAACCCGCCGCGCGGGGCGGGACTCCGAAAGCAGGGCGGCCTTATATAGGCTCACCTCTGGCAGCACGAAGCCCGAAGCAGGACCAACCTGCACCGGGCTGCGGCGAGCAGGTAAGTATAGCAATAATTCTGTTTAGTTCAATTTAATCTGAACATCGACCCCCGCCGGCAATTCCAGCTTCATCAGGGCATCCACGGTCTTGTCCGTAGGATCCAGGATATCCATAAGCCGCTTATGGGTCCTGATCTCATACTGGTCCCGCGCGTCTTTGTTGACATGCGGCGAAATCAGCACCGTCCACCGCTCTATCTTGGTCGGCAAGGGCACCGGGCCCTTGACCTGCGCACCGGTCCGCTTGGCCGTCTCGACGATCTCTTTGGCCGAAGTGTCAATCAGCCGATGATCGAATGCCTTTAGCCTTATCCGTATATTCTGATTAGTCGCCATTTGTCTATCCTGCTCTATAGTCTCTGTATTCGCCGCCGATCGTCTAAATCCGCTCCCATGACCGGGAGTCCTCATCGGAATGGCTCGCTTCGCTGCGCTTTATTGCCGATGAGGACTCCCGGTCACAGGACCTCCTATCGGTCGTCAGCTCAGCAGCGCCGAGTCATCGTCAGGCCCGCGGGGGGAACCTCGTTTATCGGCAATAAAGCGCAGCAAAGCGAGCCATGCCGATAAAAGATGTTCCCCCCGCGGGCCGGTATCTATTACTCGATAATCTTCGCCACCACCCCGGCACCCACCGTACGACCGCCTTCACGAATCGCAAACCGCAGGCCTTCTTCCATCGCGATCGGTGCGATCAACTCGACTTTCATCTGCACGTTGTCGCCTGGCATCACCATCTCCGTGCCCTCAGGCAACTCGCAGGCACCCGTCACATCCGTCGTGCGGAAGTAAAACTGCGGCCGGTAGCCCTTGAAGAACGGCGTATGTCGTCCGCCCTCTTCTTTCGTCAATACGTAAACCTCGGCCTCGAACTTCGTGTGCGGCGTGATCGACCCCGGCTTCGCCAGCACCTGGCCACGCTCGACATCTTCACGCTTCGTGCCTCGCAGCAACACGCCGACGTTGTCGCCTGCCATGCCCTGGTCCAGAAGCTTGCGGAACATCTCGACACCGGTACACGTCGTCTTCTCCGTGGCCTTGATGCCGATGATCTCTACTTCGTCGCCAACATTGACGATGCCGCGCTCGATGCGGCCTGTGACCACCGTGCCACGTCCCGATATCGAGAATACGTCCTCAACCGGCATCAGGAACGCACCGTCAATGGCACGCTCGGGTTCGGGAATCCAGGTGTCCAGTGCCTCGACCAGCTTCTCGACCGACGGTACTCCAATCTCGCTCGCATCGCCTTCCAGCGCCTTTAATGCAGATCCCGTGATGATCGGTGTATCGTCGCCCGGAAACTCGTACGTCGACAGAAGATCACGCACTTCCATCTCCACCAGTTCCAGCAACTCATCGTCATCAACCATGTCCGCCTTGTTCAGGTAAACCACGATATAAGGCACGCCCACCTGGCGCGCCAGCAGAATGTGCTCGCGGGTCTGCGGCATCGGGCCATCGGCGGCTGAACACACCAGGATCGCGCCGTCCATCTGCGCTGCTCCGGTGATCATGTTCTTCACGTAATCCGCATGCCCCGGGCAGTCAACGTGCGCGTAATGCCGTACATCACTCTCGTATTCAACGTGCGCCGTGGCAATCGTGATGCCTCGCTCGCGTTCTTCTGGCGCATTGTCGATCTCGTCAAACGCCTTCGTGTCACCACCGTGCTTCGCCGCCATGACCTTCGTCAACGCCGCTGTCAGCGTCGTCTTGCCATGATCTACGTGACCTATCGTACCCACATTTACATGTGGCTTGGTACGCTCAAACTTCTCCTTAGACATCAGAGATCTCCAACTTTTCCAGTTAATCAGCGCGTTAACGCCAAATCGCAATTATTCTTTATTGATGATGGATTCCGCCACACTGGCCGGTACTTCCGCATACTTCCCAAACTCCATGCTGTAGGTCGCACGGCCCTGTGACATGGATCGCAGATCAGTCGCATACCCAAACATTTCAGCCAACGGAACTTCCGCCTTGATAATTTTGCCGGCAGCAGACTCATCCATGCCCTGGAGTACGCCACGACGACGATTCAGGTCGCCGTTTACATCGCCCATGTAATCATCGGGGGTCACTATTTCGACCGCCATGATCGGCTCCAGCAGAACCGGCTTCGCTTTTCTTGCGCCTTCCTTGAAAGCCATGGAACCGGCTATCTTGAACGCCATTTCGCTTGAATCCACGTCGTGATAGGAGCCGTCATAGAGGGTCACTTTCACGTCCACCACAGGGTAACCGGCCAGCACGCCTGAGAGCATCTGCTCCTTGATGCCTTTACCCACGGCCGGAATATATTCTCGCGGCACATTACCGCCGACAACATTATTGACGAATTCGTATCCCTCACCGGCTTTCTGCGGCTCAATCTTGATCCAGACATGACCGTATTGACCGCGACCGCCGGACTGGCGGACAAACTTGCCTTCTTGGTCAACAGACGCACGGATCGTTTCCCGATAAGCCACCTGCGGCTTGCCCACATTTGCCTCGACATTGAACTCACGTCGCATGCGGTCGACGATGATATCCAGATGCAATTCGCCCATACCCGAAATGATCGTCTGCCCGGACTCTTCGTCGGTCTTAACCCTGAACGACGGGTCCTCCTTGGCAAGCTTCTGTAAGGCAATGCCCATTTTTTCCTGATCGGGCTTGGTCTTCGGTTCGACGGCCACGGCGATGACCGGCTCCGGAAACTCCATGCGCTCCAGCGTAATAATATTTTTCAGATCGACAAGACTGTCGCCCGTAGTCACGTCCTTCAGACCGACAGCCGCGGCGATGTCGCCAGCACGGACTTCCTTGATCTCTTCACGGTCATTGGAATGCATCTGCAAAATACGGCCGATGCGTTCTTTCTTACCCTTGACCGAATTGTAGATCGTGTCGCCGGAATTCAGCACGCCCGAGTACACTCGAAAGAACGTCAGGTTACCGACAAAAGGATCGGTTGCAATCTTGAATGCAAGAGCGGCGAAAGGCGCGTCGTCACTTGCAGGCCGTTCAGCTTCTGTTTCGTCATCATCCAGAATACCGCGGATTGCCGGCACATCTATCGGCGACGGCAGGTACTCGATGACAGCATCGAGCATCGCCTGAACACCTTTATTCTTGAAGGCCGAGCCACATAGAGCCAGAACGATTTCATTGCGAAGCGTCCGTGCCCTGAGCCCGGCACGAATTTCATCGTCACTCAGCTCGCCGGTTTCCAGATATTTATCGAGCAGCACATCATCAGACTCCGCAGCCGCCTCGATCATATTTTCGCGCCATTTCTCGGCAACAGGCAGCAAATCTTCAGGGATATCCCGAAGCTCGAAGTCAACGCCCTGGGTATCGTCAAGCCAATGGATCGCCTTCATCCTGACCAGATCGATCACGCCCTTAAAATTTTCTTCGGCGCCGATCGGAATCTGAACAGGCACGGGGTTGCAACCCAGACGCTCCCTGATCTGCTCGACAACGCGCAAAAAGTCCGCGCCGGCACGATCCATCTTGTTAATGAAGGCCATACGTGGAACGCCGTATTTGTTTGCCTGACGCCAGACTGTTTCGGACTGCGGCTCGACACCACCAACGGCGCAGAACACTGCCACGGCGCTATCGAGCACGCGCAGTGAACGCTCTACTTCAATCGTAAAATCGACGTGTCCGGGAGTGTCGATAATATTAATGCGGTGCTCAGGAAACTGCTGAGCCATACCGGCCCAGAAACAAGTCGTCGCAGCAGATGTAATCGTAATACCGCGCTCTTGCTCTTGCTCCATCCAGTCCATGACGGCCGCGCCATCGTGAACCTCACCAAGCTTGTGAGAAACGCCGGTATAAAAAAGAATCCGTTCCGTCGTAGTCGTTTTACCAGCATCAATGTGCGCCATGATGCCGATATTACGATATCGATCGAGGGGGGTTGTGCGTGCCACGGTGCGCGTCCTTATCGAATCAGTGTAAGCGTTCAGACGCTACCAGCGGTAATGCGAAAAGGCCTTGTTGGCCTCCGCCATCCGATGAGTATCTTCGCGTTTTTTGACAGCGGAACCGCGATTATCTGCGGCATCCATCAGTTCATTGGCAAGACGCTGAGCCATGGATTTTTCGCTGCGCTTACGCGCGGCATCAATCATCCAGCGCATCGCCAGCGTCTGACGGCGAGTATGTCGCACCTCAATAGGAACCTGATATGTTGCACCACCAACGCGGCGGGACTTCACTTCCACCGAGGGTTTCACATTCTCCAGTGCCTGCCCAAGCAATTCCATTGCCTGTTCTTCTGTTTGGCCGCTTTTCGCAGAGATGCTCTCAAGCGCGGTATAGACAATACTCTCAGCGACAGATTTTTTTTCCGTCTTTCATGAGCATATTGATAAATTTCGCCAGCATCTCGCTACCGTGTTTAGGGTCAGCAAGGATGTAACGTTTGGGGGCTTGTGTTCTTCTGGACATAGTCGGAGTGCCTATTTCTTTGGTCGCTTCGCGCCGTACTTCGAACGGCCCTGTCGGCGGTCTGATACACCGGCGCAATCGAGTGTTCCACGAACTGTGTGATAGCGAACACCTGGCAGATCCTTGACCCGACCGCCGCGAATCAGCACCACCGAGTGCTCCTGAAGATTATGGCCTTCACCACCAATATAAGTGGTGACTTCAAAACCATTGGTCAGCCGAACGCGGGCCACCTTCGAAGTGCCGAGTTCGGCTTCTTGGGCGTGGTGGTATAGACGCGCATGCAGACCCCGCGTTTTTGCGGGCTGGCATTCAGGGCCGGCACGGTGCTCTTCGAGAGCTTGGTGTTTCGTCCCTTACGTACGAGTTGATTGACTGTTGCCATATCACGTTAATCCAATGGGCAAAAAACATCAGCCCGCATGCGGCATCATTCAGAGAAGATCCGGCATCCGGGCTAAGCAAAATCGGCGGGTATTCCGACCCGCGCATTCATTATTCTGGCGGCGCTTTCGGCCCCACCGTTGCGCAGGACCGCGAATTGTATTGATCCTACCGAATCCCTGTCAAGCTAAGCTTTGTGGTGCCCACCGGACTGGGTCCGGCGAGCACCACAAAGCCTTATTCCACCTCTGCCTGAGTCCCGGTCGCTGCGGCCTGCGGCTCTTCCTGAGCCCCGGCTGCAGCAGCCTGCAGCTCTTCCTGGCTTTCTTCGGTCGCCACATCGGCATCAACAACCTGCTCCTCCAGACTCTGGAGCTCCGCAGCAAGCTCGTCCTCACGGCTACGACGCTGCTCAGCGTGATAGCTGTAGCCGGTTCCGGCCGGAATCAGGCGGCCCACAATGACATTTTCCTTCAGGCCTCTTAAATCATCGCGCAGGCCCTTCACGGCAGCCTCGGTCAGAACCCGCGTGGTCTCCTGGAAGGAGGCAGCCGAAATAAACGACTCGGTGGCCAAAGATGCTTTGGTAATGCCCAGCAGTAGCGGGTTATAGGTCGCCGGAGCCTGCTTTTTCTGCACTGCAGTTTCGTTCAGTTCATACAACCGGGCCCGCTCAAGCTGCTCGCCGCGCAACAGACTGGTATCGCCGGGATCGTCGATCTCTATCTTGCGCAGCATTTGCCGGATAATCACCTCGATATGCTTATCGTTGATTTTCACGCCCTGCAGCCGGTAAACGTCCTGAATTTCCCTGACCAGATACTCGGCCAGTGGCTCAACGCCCTGCAGTCGCAGAATATCGTGCGGTGTCGGCTCGCCATCAGCGATGACCTCACCCCTGGCGACCTGCTCACCCTCAAAGATACTCAGATGACGCCACTTCGGAATCAGATCCTCGCGCTTTTCGCCGTGCTCATCGGTGATAACGAGTCTGCGCTTGCCCTTGGTTTCCTTGCCGAAGCTGACCGTGCCGCTGGCTTCTGCCAGGATCGCCGGATCCTTCGGCTTGCGGGCCTCGAAAAGGTCCGCAATCCGCGGCAAACCACCGGTGATGTCGCGTGTCTTTGACGATTCCTGTGGAATTCTCGCGATCACATCACCAATCGCAACCGGCGAACCATCTTTCATCACCACCAACGCGCCCGGAGGCAACGCATAGATCGCGGGAATATCGGTGTTCGCGAAGCAAATTTCCTTGCCGCTGGAATCCAGCAGTTTTGCAATGGGGCGAAGGTCCTTGCCGGCTCGGCCGCGCTGCTTCGGATCCATTACGACAATACTGGTCAGACCGGTCATTTCATCCATCTGCTCAACAACAGTGATGCCATCGATGAAGTCCTCAAACTTCAGGTGGCCGGCAACCTCGGCAACAACCGGATGAGTATGCGGATCCCAGGTCGCAACGATCTGTGACGCATCAACCAGTTGGCCGTCAACGGCCGTAATAGTTGCACCGTACGGCAGCTTGTAACGCTCACGCTCACGACCATGCTCATCCATGACGCCGATTTCACCGGAGCGGCTCACAGCAACCAGGTAGCCTTTTTCATGCTTGACTGTTTTGATGTTATGGAGCTTCAGCTTGCCCCCGTTTTTAACCTCAACGCTGTTCGCAGCGGCGGCTCGTGATGCGGCTCCACCGATATGGAAAGTACGCATAGTCAGCTGAGTGCCCGGCTCGCCGATCGACTGGGCCGCAATAACACCGACTGCCTCGCCAATATTTATGAGATTACCGCGTGCAAGATCGCGACCGTAGCACTTGGAACAAACGCCGTAGCGAGTCTCGCAAGTAATAGGCGAACGCACTTTAACCTGATCGATACTTTCACTTTCAAGGAGAGCAACCATTTTCTCATCCAGAAGCTCACCCGCCTCGATCACCGCTTCACCGGAGCCCGGCTTTACGGCAGGTTCAGCAAGAACCCGGCCAAGGACACGCTCACCAAGAGGTTCGACCACGTCGCCACCCTCAACGAGCGGCGACAGATACACGCCCCGTTCAGTACCACAATCCGGCGCGGTAACAACCAGATCCTGGGCCACGTCGACGAGTCTGCGCGTCAGGTAACCCGAGTTGGCGGTCTTAAGCGCCGTATCGGCCAGACCTTTTCGGGCACCATGCGTCGATATAAAGTACTGCAGAACATCGAGACCTTCGCGGAAGTTCGCCTTAATCGGCGTTTCAATAATTGAGCCATCCGGTTTTGCCATCAGGCCCCGCATACCAGCCAGCTGCCGAATCTGGGCGGCCGAGCCTCGAGCGCCTGAGTCGGCCATCATGAAAATCGAGTTAAATGAAGCCTGCTCGACGGTCTTATTGTCCGCAGTGACCACAGTTTCCGTACCCAGTTTACGCATCATTGCCTTGGCGACCTGGTCGTTGGTGCGTGACCAGATATCCACGATCTTGTTATAGCGCTCACCCTGAGTCACCAGACCACTGGCATACTGATCCTGAATCTCCTTCACTTCTTCTTCGGCCGCATTGAGGATTTGTGTTTTCTCCTCAGGGATCTTCATGTCTTCAATGCCGATGGAAATGCCGGCTTTAGTCGCATATCGAAAGCCCGCATACATCAGTCGATCCGCAAATACGACTGTCTTTTTCAGACCGACACGGCGGTAGCTCTCATTAATGCAGTTTGAAATCGCACGTTTGTTCAAATCCCGGTTGACGAGATCAAAACTCAGTCCGACCGGCAGCAGTTCAGAGATCAGCGCGCGGCCAACCGTGGTGTCCACAATACGTGTCTCACGTACAATTTCACCGTCATCATTCACGTCGCTATCCTGAATGCGTACTTTTACGCTGGCCTGCAAATCGACAAGCCGATTCTCATAAGCGCGATGAACCTCGGCAACATCCGTGAACATCATGCCTTCGCCGCGGGCGTTCACGCGAGTACGCGTGGTGTAGTAAAGCCCGAGAACAACGTCCTGCGACGGCACGATGATTGGCTCACCATTGGCCGGAGACAGAATATTATTCGAAGCCATCATCAGGGCCCGAGCCTCAAGCTGGGCCTCAATTGACAGCGGTACATGCACTGCCATCTGGTCACCGTCAAAGTCAGCGTTAAAGGCGGTACAGACCAGTGGGTGAAGTTGAATAGCTTTGCCTTCGATGAGCACCGGCTCAAATGCCTGAATACCCAGACGATGCAAAGTCGGCGCCCGGTTCAGCATGACCGGATGCTCACGAATCACTTCTTCGAGAATATCCCAGACCTCAGCGCCCTCACGTTCGACCAGCCGCTTGGCAGCCTTGATCGTGGAAGCTTCGCCACGTAACTGCAGCTTGCTGAAAATAAACGGCTTGAATAATTCCAGAGCCATTTTCTTCGGCAGACCGCACTGGTGCAGCTTCAGGGTCGGGCCCACCACGATGACCGAACGGCCGGAATAATCAACACGTTTGCCGAGCAGATTCTGGCGGAATCGACCCTGCTTGCCCTTGATCATGTCTGCGAGAGACTTGAGCGGGCGGCGGTTCGTGCCCGTGATCGCCCGGCCGCGACGGCCGTTATCCAGCAACGCGTCGACCGACTCCTGCAGCATGCGCTTTTCATTGCGAACAATAATATCCGGCGCATTCAGCTCCAGCAGGCGACGCAGGCGGTTGTTGCGATTAATAACGCGTCGATAAAGATCATTCAAATCGGAAGTCGCAAAACGACCACCATCCAGTGGTACCAGCGGACGCAGGTCCGGCGGCAGAACAGGCAACACAGTCAGCACCATCCACTCAGGCTTGTTGCCGGACTCAATAAAAGCTTCAACCAGCTTCAGACGTTTTGACAGGCGTTTGAGCTTGGTCTCAGAGCTCGTTGCACCCATGTCATCACGAATCTGTACCAGCTCTTTAGACAAATCGATCGTCTTGAGCATTTCGTACACAGCTTCAGCGCCCATCTTGGCTTCAAATTCATCGCCGTGCTCTTCCATGGCTTCAAGGTACTGCTCATCGGAAAGCAACTGACTCCGTTCAAGCGTCGTCATGCCCGGCTCGGTAACCACAAATGCTTCAAAATAAAGCACTCGCTCAATTTCGCGCAAAGTCATATCGAGCATCAGCCCGATACGGGACGGCAACGATTTAAGAAACCAGATATGCGCAGTCGGACTGGCCAGTTCGATATGAGCCATGCGCTCACGTCGAACCTTGGTCTGGGCCACCTCAACGCCGCACTTCTCACAGACGACACCACGATGTTTCAGACGCTTGTATTTGCCGCAAAGACACTCGTAATCCTTGATTGGTCCAAAGATCTTTGCACAGAACAAGCCGTCTCTTTCGGGCTTGAAAGTTCGATAGTTAATGGTTTCGGGTTTTTTGACTTCACCAAAGGACCACGACCGGATCATCTCCGGCGACGCCAGACCAATGCGGATCGCATCAAAATCCTCGACTGTGCTCTGCTGCCTAAAAAGCTTGAGTAAGTCTTTCATATATCACCTGTCAGAATTCGGGTTACCGGTTAGTCCTGTACCAATTCAATGTTGATACCCAGGGAACGAATTTCCTTGACCAGAACATTGAACGACTCCGGCATCCCTGCATCCATCTCGTGTATGCCATCGACGATGTTTTTGTACATCTTCGTTCGACCCTGAACGTCATCGGACTTGACGGTCAGCATTTCCTGCAATGTATATGCTGCGCCGTAGGCCTCGAGCGCCCAGACTTCCATTTCACCAAATCGCTGGCCGCCAAATTGCGCTTTACCGCCCAGAGGCTGTTGCGTTACGAGGCTGTATGGGCCCGTCGATCGTGCATGCATCTTGTCATCGACAAGATGATTCAGTTTCAACATGTACATATAGCCAACCGTAATCGGTCGGTCGAACTCTTCTCCGGTACGACCGTCGATAAGCGTTGCCTGTCCGGACCTCGGCAGACCGGCGAGTTCGAGCATATGCTTGATCTCATCTTCCGACGCACCATCGAAAACCGGCGTCGCCATCGGCACGCCATTGCGAAGGTTGCCGGCAAGCTCACGCAGCTCACTCTCGGAAAAGCTCTTCAGATTTTCCTGCCGTCCGCCCGATTTGTTGTAGATCTCTTCAAGCAAACCACGCAGTTTGGGCACCGTCGGCTGCGTATCAAGCAAATCGCCGATTTTCTTGCCGAGGCCTTTTGCAGCCCAGCCAAGATGCGTTTCAAGCACCTGACCCACGTTCATACGCGAGGGAACCCCGAGCGGGTTGAGCACGATATCGACCGGCGTTCCGTCTTCGAGGTAAGGCATGTCTTCGACAGGAACAATCATCGAAATCACGCCCTTGTTCCCGTGACGGCCTGCCATCTTGTCGCCAGGCTGTATGTGTCGTTTCACGGCCAGATATACCTTGACCATCTTCAGCACGCCAGGCGCAAGATCATCACCGGCAGTGATCTTCTGATGCTTTTCATCAAAACGTCGCTCGAATTCGCCTCGCTGTTCGCGCAGCCGCTCTGCTGCCTGCTCAAGCTGGCTGTTTGCATCATCGTTGCGCAGCCGAATCTCGAACCATTGTTCGCGCGACAGCTCATCCAGATAAGATTTAGTGACCTTACTGCCCGCTGCAAGCTTGTCAGGACCGCCTTCAGCCAGCTTATTGATCAGCATGCGTTCGACGCGCTCGAAGATGTCATCTTCAAGAATGCGCTGCTGATCGTTCAGATCCTTGCGAACACTTTCAAGTTCCATCTCTTCGATCGACAGGGCACGAGTATCTTTGTCCACACCGTCACGGATAAAGACCTGAACATCAATCACTGTGCCGTCCATACCGGGCGGTACACGCAACGACGTGTCTTTAACGTCCGATGCTTTTTCACCAAAAATCGCTCGCAGCAGTTTCTCTTCCGGCGTCAGCTGTGTCTCGCCTTTCGGCGTAACCTTGCCGACAAGAATATCGCCTGCATTAACCTCTGCACCGATAAACGCAATGCCCGCCTCATCCAGCTTTGCCAGTGCGGCGTCACCAACGTTCGGAATGTCCGAGCTGACTTCTTCGGAACCCAGTTTCGTGTCTCGCGCCACACAAGTCAGTTCTTCGATGTGGATCGTCGTAAACCGATCCTCGTGAACGAGGCGCTCGGATATCAGAATCGAATCCTCAAAGTTGTAACCATTCCACGGCATGAACGCGACCAGCAGATTCTGACCCAGCGCCAGCTCCCCCATGCTTGTGGATGCGCCATCAGCAAGCACATCGCCCCTGCCGATAGAATCGCCGGCAGTTACGAGCGGACGCTGGTTGATGCAGGTATTCTGATTCGACCGGGTATATTTGATGAGGTTATAGATATCCACGCCGGATTCACCCGCGCTGGTTTCATCATCATTGACCCTGACCACGATACGAGAGGCATCGACGAAATCTACCTTGCCGCCACGACGTGCGATCACCGTCACGCCGGAATCGATTGCCACGGTACGCTCCATGCCCGTTCCCACCAGCGGCGTATCGGCACGCAACGTCGGCACTGCCTGACGCTGCATGTTCGACCCCATCAACGCACGGTTGGCATCATCGTGCTCCAGGAACGGAATCAACGATGCCGCCACTGAAACAATCTGCTTCGGCGACACATCCATATAGTTGATCTCGGCCTTGGGCTCCAGCGTAAATTCGTTGTTGTGACGCACAGGCACCAAACTTTCGACAAATTCACCTTTTTTTGTCAGCTCAGCGTTTGCCTGAGCAATAACAAACTGTCCTTCCTCAATGGCCGACAGGTAATCGATATCTGCAGTAACTTTGCCGTTCTTGACCCTGCGATAAGGCGTTTCCAGAAAGCCGTATTCGTTAGTCCGGGCGTAAACAGACAATGAATTGATCAGCCCGATATTCGGACCTTCAGGAGTTTCAATCGGGCAGACCCGGCCATAGTGAGTCGGATGAACGTCACGGACCTCGAACCCTGCTCGTTCCCGCGTCAAACCACCCGGGCCCAATGCCGAAACTCGCCGCTTGTGAGTGACCTCAGACAGCGGGTTGTTCTGGTCCATAAACTGGGAAAGCTGACTGGAGCCGAAAAATTCCTTCACCGCAGCAGCAACAGGCTTGGCATTGATCATTTCCTGCGGCATCAGGCCTTCGGATTCAGCCAGCGTCAGGCGTTCTTTAACAGCGCGCTCCACTCGCACGAGACCGACGCGGAATGCATTTTCTGCCATTTCCCCGACGCTTCGAATACGACGGTTACCCAGATGATCAATATCGTCAACGACCGCACCAGGTTTACCGTTACGGATGTCCATCAGGACGTTAAGAACGGCAATAATGTCCTCACGACTCAACACGCCGGACCCTTCACTCTCCGGCCGACCGACACGACGATTAAATTTCATTCGTCCAACGGCCGAAAGGTCATAGCGTTCCGGATTAAAAAACAGGTTCTGGAACAGGTTTTCCGCTGCATCCTTGGTCGGTGGTTCACCCGGGCGCATCATCCGGTATATCTCAACGAGCGCTTCGAGCTTGGTGGTTGAAGGGTCAATCCTGAGCGTATTGGAAATGTAAGAACCCTGATCGAGGTCATTCACAAACAAGGTCTCAATCTGATCGATCTCCTTCTCGATAAAGGCTTCGATGATTTCCGGCGTCAGCTCATCATTAGCGCTGGCAAGAAGCTCGCCAGTCTCTTTGTCGATGACATCATGAGCAAGAATCTTGCCTTCCAGATATTCATTAGGCACCACCAGTGTTTTGGCGCTGGATTTCTCCAGTTCCAGAACATGGCGCGCTGTAATACGCTTGCCTTCCTCAACAATAACCCGACGACCAATTTTAATATCGAAAATCGCCGTATCACCACGAAGGTGATGGGGAACAAGCTCCATCTTGATATCTTTCTTCGACAGGAAAAATACTTTCTTCTCGAAGAACATATCCAGGATTTCTTCGTTCGTATATTCCAAAGCATGAAGAATAATAGTCACCGGCAGCTTGCGGCGACGATCGATACGAGCAAACACCGAATCCTTGGCATCGAATTCAAAATCCAGCCAGGACCCACGGTAGGGAATGACACGTGCGGAAAACAGCAGCTTGCCCGAAGAATGCGTCTTGCCTTTGTCATGATCAAAGAACACGCCGGGTGACCGGTGAAGCTGAGAGACGATGACCCGCTCGGTACCGTTAATTACAAACGTGCCGTGATCAGTCATCAGCGGCATTTCGCCGAGATAAACTTCCTGTTCACGAACTTCCTTTACGACTTTCTTCGGCCCGGAAGCCTCCTTGTCATAAATGACAAGCTGGACCTGCACGCGTAACGGCGCTGCATAGGTAAGCCCGCGCAACTGACACTCTTTAACATCAAACACCGGCTCACCGAGCCGATAACTCTTGTATTCCAGAGCAGCGCTTCCCGAATAACTGACAATCGGAAATACACTTTTGAATGCAGCGTGCAGACCAATATCCCGCCGTTCTTCCAGCTTCACGCCTTCCTGCAGGAACTTCCTGTAGGAGTTGAGCTGAATAGACAACAGATAAGGAACTTCCAGAACACTGGGACGCTTACCGAAATCTTTTCGGATCCGCTTTTTCTCTGTAAAGGAGTAAGTCATGGAGTAGCACCTCATGTATTGCTACAAAATTTATGCTGCAAATTGCAACCGTTCAGGCAGGCAAAATGCAGAAACCGTCCGACAGCAAACGCCGTCGGACGCGAGTAAGACAGTCATCCGCAGATGATGGTCGCCGATACTCAAGTCATCACCAATATCGGTGTTACTTGAGCTCGGCCGTTGCGCCCGCCTCTTCCAACTGTTTTTTGACTTCTTCCGCATCGTCTTTGGTAGTACCTTCTTTGACGGTAGCGGGAACGCCTTCAACCATATCCTTGGCTTCTTTCAAGCCAAGCCCGGTAATCGTGCGTACAGCCTTAATGACGGAAACTTTGTTTGCGCCGAAACTGCTCATGACGACGTCGAATTCTGTCTGCTCTTCAACAGCAGCAACTTCACCACCGCCGGCAGCAGCAGCTACCGCGACAGGAGCGGCGGCAGAAACACCCCACTCTTCTTCGAGCAGCTTAACCAGCTCGACGACTTCCATGATTGGCTTTGCGCTCAGCTCTTTGAGCAGCTCTTCGTTAGACATTGCCATTGTTTGATCTCCTGTAAAAACCTGTTACCCAAATTGGTGAATTAATGTTTGGCTCGAATCTCTCAGGCCGCTTGTTCCGATTCGCCGCGCGCATTGAGAACACGGGCCAGCATGACCGGCGGCTCCCCAATGGTGCGAACGAACTGGGTCAGCGGTGCAGTCAGCACACCAAGAAGTATCGCGCGGGCCTGATCCAGGGTCGGCAAACTCGCCAACCGGTCCAGATCTGCTGCGCCATAAAGCGCGCCGCCAATGGCGACGGCCTTGGTGACCAAATCCTCATTCTCTTTAGCGAACTCCTTGACGACCCGCGCAGCGGCGCCGGGATCATCTCGGGAAAACGCAAGTAGCAGAGGACCCTGCAAAATTTCTGTGAGACATTCGAACTCGGTGCCTTCGATAGCCCTTTTTGCCAGGGTGTTCTTGATCACGCGCACGTAGACACCTTCATTCCGAGCTTTCGACCGGAATTCCGTCATCTGCGAAACGCTTAACCCGCGATATTCAGCGGCTATTGCCGACTGCGCACCACCGGCGACCTTGTTCACCTCGGCGACAAGCGCTTTCTTGTCTTCGAGTCTGAGTGCCATTTCTTCCTCCTAGCCTCGTTGTCACACAACAACCGCGAATTCTTTCGTGGCTGCCACTGATGGTGACCTTCACCAGGAGGCCCTGATTCGGGTAACACCATCTACGCAGGTCGACTAAACGACAATTAAGGTGTCGAACTTCCTCGTCCGTCACCACCTGCGGTCTTTGATGAAATACAATCCTTCGCTGCCCTGTTAGTCTTCCCGTTAATCGCAGTGCTTAAGCTGCGCTTATTCGGATCGATAAACCGGGCACGTCTTCCCTGTGGTTAGCGTCTATGCGTCGATCGTCCCATGTTCCACTGAAACTCCGGGACCCATCGTCGATGAAACCGTCACGCGTTTAACGTACTGGCCTTTAGCAGCCGACGGTTTCGCCTTATTAAGATCCGCCAGCAGCGCAGCAAGATTTTCCTTAAGCGCCGTGACTTCAAAATCAACCTTTCCTATCGCGCAATGCACGATGCCGGCCTTGTCGGTGCGAAAGCGCACCTGACCCGATTTCGCATTACGAACAGCCGTTTCGACATCCGGCGTCACAGTGCCAACTTTCGGATTCGGCATCAGTCCGCGAGGACCAAGAACGCGACCCAGCGTACCGACAACCCGCATCGCATCCGGTGTTGCAATGACGGTATCGAAATTAAGATCGCCGCCCTTTATCTGTTCGGCCAGATCTTCAAATCCGACGACATCGGCACCGGCGGCCTTGGCCTTTTCGGCATTTTCGCCTTGTGCAAATACCGCGATGCGCACATCCTTGCCCGTCCCGTGCGGAAGAACCGTTGCGCCACGCACAACCTGGTCAGATTTTTTAGGATCCACGCCGAGATTGATTGATACGTCGACTGACTCCTTGAATTTAGCGGTGGCCATCTCTTTAACGAGTGCCAGAGCGCTCTCAATCGAGTGCGTTTCAGTGCGCGACACTTTGTCGCTGGCAGCCTGCTGCCGTTTACTTAACTTACCCATCACAGACCCTCCACATCCAGGCCCATACTCCGGGCGCTGCCGGCAATGGTGCGCACCGCAGCGTCCATATCAGCTGCTGTCAGATCAGGATCCTTGGTCTTGGCGATTTCTTCGAGCTGTGCCCGCGTTACCGTTCCAACCTTATTGGTATTCGGTTCGCCGCTGCCTTTCTTAAGGCCGGCCGCTTTTTTCAGTAAAACCGAAGCCGGAGGCGTCTTTGTAATAAATGTAAAACTGCGGTCGCTATAAACGGTTATCACAACCGGAATCGGCATGCCCTGCTCCATGCTCTGCGTCTGAGCATTGAAGGTCTTACAGAATTCCATGATGTTTACGCCATGCTGACCCAAAGCCGGACCAACCGGCGGACTGGGATTGGCCTTACCCGCAGGGACCTGCAGCTTGATATAAGTCTCAACTTTCTTCGCCATCTTTTACCTCTCCGGGTCCAAACGCCGTAACGGCTCCCCATCGATTTTCTTAAACGCTGATCCTGCGTGTGTCAGTTCTGGCTGCCCGGAACCTGAACACTCAGCACCAACGGCCAATCATTAACTTTTTTCGACCTGAGAAAAATCCAGTTCAACCGGCGTCGCCCGCCCGAGAATCTGAACGGCCACTCTCAGCTTGCTTTTATCGTAATTGACGTTTTCTACAACGCCGCTGAAGTCGTTAAAGGGCCCGTCGGTAACCCGTACAACCTCACCCGGCTCAAACAACACCTTGGGCCGCGGCTTGTCCACGCCCTCTTCGACTCGCTGCAAAATAAAATCTGCTTCTTCATCGGTAATCGGTGCAGGACGGTCGCTGGAGCCGCCGATGAAGCCCAGAACCTTGGGAACCTGCTTGACCAGGTGCCAGGTTTCTTCATTGAGTTCCATCTCTACAAGGACGTAGCCCGGAAAAAATTTCCGCTCGCTCCTTCGCTTGCGACCTTCTTTCATTTCCACCACTTCTTCGGTGGGCACCATAATCTTACCGAACTGATCTTCAAGACCCTTGAGCTTGATGCGCTCTTCAAGGGAGGCCTTCACCTTATTCTCAAAGTTTGAGTAGGCATGCACCACGTACCATTTCAGCGCCATCCCTATGCCCCTTGTCCCGTCACGATTTTAGCAACCCTCAAGAGACCCATGTCCAGCAGCCAGAAGAAAATACCAATTATCAGCACGAACACGAACACTGTCAGCGTCGTCTGGAACGTTTCCTGACGTGTCGGCCAGATAACTTTTCGTATTTCTCCTCGCGAACTCTGAATGAATTGCCACAGGGCCTGACCCTGCATACTCTGAAATGCAATCACCGCACCCAGAGCAACAGCCACAAGTACGCCTGCCACGCGAAGCAGCAACGATTCATTATCGTAGTAGTAGTAAGCAACAATGCCGCTTACCAGAACCACGACGGCCAAAACCAGTTTGGCCGTGTCCAGAATTCCCGGACCCGATTCTGTCTTAGTGCTCATCAAGAGACCCATGTCCAGCAGCCAGAAGAAAATACCAATTATCAGCACGAACACGAACACTGTCAGCGTCGTCTGGAACGTTTCCTGACGTGTCGGCCAGATAACTTTTCGTATTTCT
>PVMS01016164.1_pt1 | contig 24556 bp, 19 predicted proteins | sample 1853461 | NCBI WGS metagenome assembly PVMS01 (sample SAMN08582032, study PRJNA380276) | Marine sediment metagenome, whole genome shotgun sequencing project. | isolation source: ocean sediment barecode stripped | collected 2017 | reverse complement strand
CCGCAGACGGACTGCACCGGAGCCGCGCGCAGTCGACGTAGCATATTGCGCAGGCAATCGGTCTCCACCAGGGTATCGTTGTTGAGTATCCAGACGTAGTCCATCTCCGACTGTTTGAGCGCGAAGCGCAATCCTACGTTGTTACCCGCCGCAAAACCCAGGTTTGCACCGTTGTCCACCAGCACCAGCGGCGCATCATCATACAGCGCGCCACTCTCGGCAGTGGCACGATCCAGTCGCACATAGCGCAGCGGTAGCGAGACCTTGCCCAGCAACCTTGCTAGCCGGGGGTTGTCTGGTTGCTCGACCGCATGATGGCCGTCTGCCCATGCGGCTATTTTCTCCAGGCTGCCGTCGCTCGAAGCGTTGTCGCAGACGATTACTCGAAACTTGACGTCCTGAGAGGCGAACAGGGATTCCAGGCAGGCGACTGTGTCCTGCCATCCATTCCAGTTCAGCAGTACCACGTAAACCGTATCATTATTCATAACTCTGGCCCGGTACGTTGCGGGGAATATTTCGCTGGTAGATCGCGGCCAGATTAGCCGGTGTTTGGGCGGGGTGGGGAAGCTCGGGTGTTATGAACAGCAATTGTTTCATGTCGTTAGTGTCCGGTTAGGAAGTGGGTTGGATGCAGTGTTGGGCGGCAGCTAGTAATTCTGCCTCGTGTTCAGCCCGCAAGCCCAGATTGGACTGCAGCAAAACGGCTTGGGCGCGGCCACTGATAACGGCGGCTCCGTTGCGGAGCATTTCCGCATCTGCGGTGAACCAGCAACAGTGGCAGATGTCATCGGAGCAATAAAAGTGCCCGCTGTGGTCAATGCCAAGCACGTGCTCGACATAGGCACCATACAGCGTGTACTCAGAAAATTTGAAGCTATGTGCGATGGGCAGATACCAGGGTTTGCCGTGGATAAGCTCCAGGTGACGGTGTAGGGCTTGCAGATTACCGCGTCGCCAGGTAATAAGCTGACCCACGTAGTCGCTGCCGAAATCGCGTGATTTACTACCCAGCAACTGCGCGGCGCCACGATGCCAATCGCAATGCACCCGGTCATGCAGGGCACCTGGAACGCGGTGCAGGCGCAACAGCTCATCGCGGTAGAACAGCGCATCGTTCAGGAAGCGGATGAATTTGAGATCCGAATCGGCAAACAGTATTAGTTCCGTGTTCACCGCGAAACTGGCACTGAGCTTGGTGATTTGCTGCATGATCCAGCCGCGAACCGGCCAGCCGTCAGGGCTGAGCCACATCTTTCGGGCCAGTGGCAAGTGACGGAATCCTCCCGGAACTACACTCTCTGTGGTCACAATCCGGCGTCGGGAATTTTGCAGGTCACAGAATAGCCGATAATCGCGCCGTGGCACGATGATGCAGTGTTCGATGTTGTCCGTCACCAGCCGGTCTATGGACCTGCACAGCCGTCGACAGCGTTGTTCATCCGGGCCGTAAGAGCAGGTCACGATGGTTAAATGTTCGGTTGTCATATGGTTTGCTTACGCTACATACCGTTGTCAGTTGCAGTAGCAATTTTATTTGCAGCGATTGTGCCATGCGGGAGTTGAATACAGGATGAAGGCTGTATCCTATTGATTCGAAAGAGTTTTAAAATTTTAATAGATAACCAGATGCATTGCTGAGTCTCGGTGAGGATAAGCCCCGGGTTATCTTCCGCAAGATCATTCGCAAAATGAAACTCAATTCGAGAAGGCTCTTTTCGGAAACAGACTACGTATTTTCAATACCGGATAATGGATCAGGTAAAACCCGAATGATATCTCCCCGAGCAGGACAAACGGGCGGGTATTCAGGAAATTCAATCCTTTCGCGTTAAGCATGGCGCAAAAAAAGACACAGTAGACAATAATCCAGTTGATGGGGTCGGCCCATGTTCGTATAAAAAAGTGGCTGTCCAGAATCCAATTATGCTCGTAGCGAATCGCGGGCAGGTTAAGGAAAAGCGCGACTACACCCGGTATCGCGGCGTAAGCTGCCAATTTTCTCAGAAACGGCGATGCGGCAATCCGTGGATAAAGTATTGCGGTACCGATACCCACAAAGAAAGGAAAAGAATAACTGGAAAATAACGCCGGTACATAGCCCAGCCTGGGATAGAGGATAATACTGGGGATGGCGGTTAGCGCGATAAGAACAGTAAGTAACAGTGTGCTGGTATTGCGCTGGTAGAGAATCCAGAAAATGATAAAAACGGCATAAAACTGTACTTCTACCGGAATGGACCAGAACTCATAGGGGGCATCGATAAATAGCAGTGCCCGCAACACGATGTGCAAATCGGTAATATGGTAATGAAAGTTTTCATATACGGTTGTTGAGATCAACACAGATAGAAGAATAAGTAAGCAGTAGAGGGGGAATATTCTGCCGACCCTGGCTAGCAGGTAAAGCTTGATACTGTCTGGCCAACATGTGACGATGTTCCCGTTTGCTATAGCCTGATTAAAAATAACGTAATGCTTCCCTGCGCCTGGCCAACTCTCCCGACCTGAGCATGTCCTGGTAGATGCCGCACACGGCAAAAGCGATAGCTGCAACGGTAATACCTTTGGCGCTGGACAGCCCCGGGTTGAGCACCAAATTAAAAGTCTGCGCGCACATCCATATAAAAAGGCCCCAGACCAGCGGTTCGTGCCGGCCAACAATTTGCCTGTATTGCCAGTTGGTTTTCCATGTGCGATACAGGATCAGAAAATGAACATACAGGTAGAGCGCTATGCCAATAAAGCCGTACTGGTAGGTTATGCCGACCAACCCGATATCATCCGGAAAGAATTTTCGCCCCATCAGCTGCTGGTAGCTGATGGTGAAAGCGCTCTCCTGGCCTGCACCCCATAAAGGTTGTTTTGCGATAGACTCGAATGCTGCAGCGAACGCCTTGGCGCGTACGTCATCGCCAGCGGCGAATACACCCTGGCCGCCCAGGACTAACTCAACCAGTACATATATGGCGACTATTCCAGCGGGTATGGCAGCCAGCATCAGGGGCAATCGGTTGTAATGTGCGGTCAGCACGGGATACAGGATGACTGCCAGTGTCATGCTGGCGAGTGTTGAGCGAAATTGCACAATAAACCAGATATAAGCGCCAACTGAGAATGTGATGACTGCCGCAATCGTGTGCCACTTGGATATTCGCGCGAACATCATCATCAGGGACATCAGGATAGCGACCATGATGGCAAACAAAGGCGGTTTCAGACGAAATCCTCGCCAGTCATCCAGGGTTACCAGTGTATTCAGATAGGGGTCCGGTGAGAAAAAAGCGGCCTCGAGATCCATCGTTGAATAGAAAAACAGGTAATTAATCATCAGGAAAAAGAAAGAAAACCACACTATGCGGCGAATTTGTATAACATCCAGTCCACTTCTCCAGGAAAGATAAATCGCCGGAGCAAGGAAAATGAAGAAGTACTCACGTGAGGCGAAAAAACTGAACAACGCATTGGTTTGATAGCGCAAAGAGAATACCAGTGCCCAACAGATCATGATGCCCAGAGCCAGCAGTGCAGGACGATAGACCCATTTTTTCCAGGTCTTCTGATCCAGCGTGAACAGGCAGAACCACGCCGCGAGTACGAACATCACCAGCGTTACGAGAATGCCCAGTTCCTGCACCCTGTTTTTGAAGAAGTACACGCCACCGTGGAGGCCCGCGTATATCGCGATGAACAGCAGGAGGCAAAAGAGCGGTTTCAAACGCATGCTCAGGTGCGCCCTTTATCTGCGTTTGGCTTTAGTATCCGGCCTGCATACCTGGCTATTTTGAGTAGCCAGGCACGTAAGCCCCATTGTCTTTGAGCTACAGGTTTACGTCCGACTTGCAGTGCATACTCCTGTAATGAGCGTTTAAATTTTCCCAGAATTGTCAGACCGATTACCAGTGATGTTGACAGAAGCAGGCCGGCTAAAACTCCGAGGATTGATATCAGTTTTCTTTTTGGGCGATGCCTTGCATAAGGTCGAACGGCCGGGTCAAGGACCTCCAGTATGTACTCGCTGCGTCCGTTCGCCAGCATTGCCACGGCCGTTTGAGCTTCCATAAGACGGAAAAGCATCTGTTGTATTGTTGTAGCACTGGTCTGGGTTAACGTCTCTTCCAGATACTCGAACTTGCTTGCGACTTTCGCCAGAGCTTGTCCACGCATATACTCGTTGAACTCGTAAACATAAAGATTGGCCAGGCCTGCCGCGACTGTTGGATCTTTATTAACCATTCTTATGGCAACGATATCCGTTTCCGGAGCATGTGCAATTTCGACCACGCTCTCCTTGAATATTTTGTGGGCCAGACCTTTGTCCAGTTGAAATCCATCCCTCCAGGTCGACGCTTTGTTATCCCAGTCGTCGGGGAATATGTAGCGGTAAATGTTGTTGTTATCCAGAAAGCGCCGGGTGAATTGCTTGGAGCGTAAGTGAGACAGAACCTTTTGGACATAATTCTCCTTTTTTGCTCGTAATAGAAAATCGTATTCCAGCATCCCGATACTTTCCTGCACCAGACGGCTGTCTGGTCTTACGGCTCCCGGGTCACTTAGATCGATGACGTCAACGCGTACTACCCCCTGGTAACTTTCCGGAAGGTTTTTCGCGTAAAGCATGCTCAAACTGCCACTGACTATCGCAATCAGTAAAATAAACCACTTGGCGTCAAACACCGCATAGATATAATTTAGGAGATCGACTTCCTCCTTAATCGCGCTGATAGTCTCAACACTGTCGAGCCCCGAGGGGGATGATTTTTCAGTGGCCATGGTGGTGATCTTCTTGCTAACCATTATTGCCGAATAGTTGCCTGAACGGCTGCGTAATGATGCCGAATAAGCGCAGTAGCATTCCGCGAAGGCTCCAGGGCCTCTCGATGACTGGTTTGCGGCCACGTTTAGCCGAGTAGTCATTCAGCTGCTGTTTGACCTTACTTAGAATGTCTATAACCAGAATCAAGCCCGTAATTAAAAAACCTGACGCAAATGTAGCCAACAGAGTGATTTTTTTTCGAGCAGGACTATGGCGGTCGTAACTTCGTGTTGCCGGGTCTACCAACTCCAGTGCGTATTCCTCCTGTCCGTTGGCCAGAGTTGCGGCGGCCGTTTGTGCTTCCATCAAACGATAAAGCATTTTTTCTATTTCAATGTATTCGGCTTTCTCCAGGTTGCGCTCCAGGAACGCCAGTTTCGATGCTACGCCTGTCAACGTAATCTGGCGCATATAATCGTTAAATTCCTTAACATACAGGTTGGCTAATTTTGCAGCCATAACCGGGTCTCTATTGCGCATAGCTATCGAGACTATTTGTGATTTTTCGTTTTGATATATGGATAAAAAATCGCGCTCGAACCTGATAAATACCTTACCTTTATCCAGTTCAAAACCTTCACGCCCTCGCTGATTTTTGTTATCCCATTCTTCGTTATACAGTAGTGCGTAGATGTTGTGCTTATCCATGAAAAATCGGATGAACTTGCGTGAGGTTAGTCTGGAAAATACAGTTTTAGTGTAGTTTTCCTTGCTGGAATTGAGAACGAAACCCGTCTCCACCAGGCCAATAGACTTGGCTGCCACCCGGTTGTCAGGGTCGATTCCACCTGCGTTACCCTGTTCGATAATGTCTACCAGGGCAATTGATTCATAGATATCCGGTAGCGAGTTGGCGTAGAGCAATGTGACGTAGCCGCAGAGCAGGCTCCCAAGAAGTATGATCCACTTTGTATCAAACAAAAGATATACGTAGTGCAGCAAATCGATTGGTTGATCTAAAGGAGTGGTGCCATTGTTGGTGTCGGTTTGAGTCATCTGTTCTTGCTCTATGCGCAATTGCCTGAGGGATTGATTGACAGAATAGTTTGCAGTGAGCGTGCCAATTCGGCAGCGGAGATAGTCTAGCGTTGCTAGCTGATTGAAAACGTTAGGTTTTATTTTTTTCTTATTGCCTCCACCCCCGTCCGCAAGCGTGTAGCCCCGCGCCTATACTGCGGCCTCCCAAAAAGAGTTGCAAAATGCAATCGGAGTTGCGAAATAGCCAAAGTTGGTACGCCGTTCGCCGCAACCTCATATCGGGACGCCTCTGCTTTCCTCTAAAAGTAGCAGAACTATCCCTTGTTGAAGCAGGCCATCAGGTCCTTCATGCTTTGACGGCGGAAAACAGTCAGATTGGTGCCATATCCTTTGCCGGCGTGCAATGCATTGATATACCCCATAAAAATGTCTTCCTGATAAGGGGGCTTATCTATCGCAAAATGGGGTGTGGGCTTCAGTCGCCTGGCGCATTTCGGGAGGAAGCGGACGCTGCGTTGGAACAGTCCCTAAGGAATTTCCAACGCAGAAACCATGACGAATGTAATAACGCAAATAGCCAGTTTGAAAGGCGAAATGGTGGTTTTCCCCTACACTGCAGTTGACCAGTTACGGCATCGAAAGCTCACGTAGGTAGTCAAAATCCTCATAGCTTATGCACAGTGCTGAACAGATTCTTTCGCGGGAAACACCGAGTTTGCATAGTGACTTAAACAATCCGAAATCCAGGTAAGCAAGTTTTAGTGGGTCGATGCTGCGGCCCCAGATTTCATCGTTTTCACGGATTAATGGCTGCAGATCTGCGATTGTCGCATGACGGGCTGTTTGTGTGGCCAGAGAGGTTTGCATGGTATCTTTCCTTTTGGGTTGGGTTATAGGGTGTTGCGGGCTACCACGCCCATACATCGGCAGTGGGTATGTCTACGATATAGTCAGAGCTGTATGTCTCGTACCAGTTGGCGTTAGTGACACCCTTTGATTGCACGAAAGGGTCAAAGTTTTGATAGGGAATTCCCAGGTCGTTGCGCTCCAGCGCTGGCTTCCAGGTGGCGGTTAGAAGCATCCCGAAGGGATAGCCGTTCTCGTCCTGATAGCTGGGATCTACTTCTAGCAGTCGTACCAGCCTATTGGTATCCAGCACGTGTAGATAGGGGTCGAAGGGGGCAGGCATAATGGAAGACATCAGCGTTGGCGATGCCAGGTCCAGTCTGAATTCGCTCCTGGGGCCGTCGAAGTACCGCAAGTTCCAGTTTCCGGGAATTGATTGGCTGTTGACGAACAGCGAACCCGCAGGATCGCGATAGAGGTTGAGAGTATCCTCAAATACGGTCAGGTCCAGATTACCACTTGTGTTGGCCGGATTAGTGGAGCTGCAGTCCTGACTGAGGGTCGTGGTAAAACCTCTGCTGATGTAATCCGGGGGGAAGTGTGTGGTGCAGCTAAGGGCGCCGCCTGTGTTTCCCGGCAGGTCAATTCCCAGGTGCCAGTCGTGACTGTAGGCGGAACCGCGGGTGATCAGGTAGGCCAAACCCTGTATTGCGACGACATTCCCGTCCACGTTCAAGCCGTATTTTACCTGGTAGGCAACCGTCAGGTCGTTGAAATCATAGTCCCCCTTCACGGGGTAGAGATCTTCATAGCCCACCAGGTAAAAGGTATTCGCCGTGGGGAAATAGTTCCAGGTGTCGACGGCCATAAGATCGACCTCAGCTGGCGGATTTGTCAGGACTAGCATCGGGGCTTCCTCATAGCCCGCGCCATAATCATCAATGAAGCTTGCGTCGACTGCATTTAGCAGGGCCAGATCTTCGAAACCGGCACTGAAATCATAAAAAGCTTCGGGGTCGCCCAGTGCCTCGTTGGTCTGCAGCAGGCCAACCTGTAGTGTGGCGCTGCTGGCATTGTTCCCACCGTCGCTGAACAGGGTGTCCGTTACCGCTAGCTTCAGCGTGCTGTCGAAAGTGTCTTGTATAGCGTTGTTGGAGGTAATCCGACTGGAGCCTGACTCGCCCAGCAGGGTATAGTAAGTGCTGCGAGTCGTGCCCGGTGCCTCTGCGACCAGGGTGTAGGTTTCGGTGAACCAGCCGCTTGTGTCGTCATAAACCTGTTGCGAACCGTCTTCAAAGCCGATGGTCAGGAGAACGTACTTTACTGTGACGGCCTGTGTGCTGGCCTTTTCAGTACCGCTTGCAGCTTCGTTGATATCCACTCCGAATACCAGCTGCCCGTCATTGTCTACGCGTAACTGCTCCAACTGGCTGGCGCTTACATCCTTGAATAAATCGATATTACCGGTCCCCTGGCTTTTTATCACGTCGGTGAGGCGTATCGAACCAAGCTCTTGCGCGGCCGATAAATTGCAGTAGGAAAACGCCGCGAGGGCCGTGCTTAGTGTGGCTACCAGTTTTTTCATACTACTTTTATTCTCTGCATTTTTCGGCTTTCGGGCCGTCAATTTTTTTCTGCTAATCATCGTTGAGCTAATCCAATTGAACCGCTTAGAGCGAGATTAGAACTGAATATTTCATATTCGATAGCAGAACATGCAAGAGGAACGCTGGCGCGAATTTTCAATTTATCGCCGTCGCGTACCCGCCCCAAAAATATAGTCTCAGGTGGCTCATCATCCTTTCCAGAGCGAATGAATACCTTAAGACCGACATAGGTCCCGACCAGGTCGATGGAAGACAGTTCCGGAAAGTCCGCAGCCCTGAGGCTGACGATGCGCTGAAAGTTGCTGAAGTTGAACTTCCCGACGAAGCCTTCAACGGTACGCTTTTCATTCTTTGAGTTGATAGTGACCGTGTGCTCGCGCGGCTGCCAGGCGTAATTGGCATGCTGCTCGAATTTCCTGTTGGATACGGTGCTGTCGCCATTGACGGCTACGATATAGTCGATGCCTGGCTTTAACCCGTTAAATGTGTACCCACCTTTCTTGTTGGTCCAGCGCACGCTTTCGCAGATGTCAGGTGTGCTTGCCAGCGCCAGGCAAATCGAGACTTTGGTCAGGGCGGTGCCGTCGGTATCGGCGGCATGGCCCGAGATGGAGGCGCTGCTGACGCCCTGGGCGAAAAGTAATAGTGTTAGTGCCGTAACCACATTGCGGACAGAGGTCGCATTGAAGTTACGCTGGCTTAAGTAGTGTTGGGCTTTCTTCATTTTTAGGTAACCGCTGATTAAACTTCCTACTAGGGATACAGCAAGATGCGTGCCACCCACCATTAGCCGGTATTTGCGGTTATTTTGCTTGAATCTGTTGTTATGTGAGTTGCAGTTTGCGAACTGCCACACTGTTGAATTGCAGACTGCGAGTTTTTCCAGCGAGGGGTAGAGCGTTACCAGCGGTTACTGAGCAGGCTGGCAGGAGGTATGCCATTTTTTTAACTGATAGACCAACAGCAACAAGATATTGATAATCACTAACTGCAGTATCAAGGCGTCATGTCCTTCGAGCATATGCTTACCGAGGCTCATTTTTGTAGCGCCACTCATTAGCTCATCAAGAAAGTCCACAAGGCGCCATATAAGCGTTAATAATAGTATATGAAACAGGGCGAATAGAATTTGTCGATATCGCCTGAAGAACCGCTTTGCAGCCGCTCCGTCCCGTCTGGCCTGTAGATACACATCAACCACTTCGCCATACCCAAGCACTTCGTGGGGCAGGCTCTCCTGGTCAACGGCTCTCCACAGATAATATTGCTTGCCATTGATCTTCACGAATACTTCATCGATGAAGAAAGTATCATCATAGCCTTGATGCCTTCGTTTAATCGCCGAGTATAAATGGCGCCGAATTTAATACAGAGCCTGCCTCATGAGCGTAGCGAGTGCTTTGGGTACCAAAGTCGAATCTCCGCAATCACGCGCGCAATATGAGTTGAGGCGACTGATGCCATGAGCTCCATCTTTGCAAGATGATCCGATGTGTAAAAACCCCGGGATACATATTCCGAGTCAAGAACACCGATCAGGCGACCTGAAAGGGTAACCGGCACCGTGATTTCGGAATAACGATACTCGTCGTCAAGGATGTAACGCGGATCTCTTGAAGTATCACTGATTATTTCCGGCCGGCCCGTCTTCGCTACGCTGCCCACAATGCCACTACCAACGGGTATCCGGATGGGATTGAGAATGTTCCTCCCCGACGGATTTTTGGGACCAGCGGCTGCAGTTTGAACGATCTGGTTGCAAAAGACGCTCGAAAGACCCGGAGGGGGGGCAGTGAACCTTATAGTGAGTATAAGTGCTGATCCAGAGCTTTCAGGCTGTCGACTTTAAGCTGCGCCAATTCCTCAAGCCAATTCACTGCGGGCTCATCGCCAGAGCGCAAGCAATGCTCGATGGCCCACAGAGCATCGCCCGCAGGTATCAGGCCGACGCTGCGAAAAATACTCGCCAGACTGTGCACTTGGCGCATCATTGCGGTGGCATCACCCCGTGCAACGGCATCCTCTAACTCGCTCCAACGCTGATTCGACTCAGCCTGCACTTTGTTAATCACCACAGGCAGGTTGTCGCGACCAATTTGCCGAACTAAATCAGACAGTACACTGACATCTACCAGATCGCCCCTCGTCGCCTCATTTCCCTCACCGACAACTTCATCGCACTGCTCCGGCGATCTTGTGTTAGTGATGGCAAGCCATGGTGCGAGCTCTTTCGCTAGCGCCTCCTTGGCGATCGGTTTGGTCAGGTATTTGTTCATGCCTATTTCAAAGCAGGCCTGTTTTTCGTCCCCGTCAATGTGGGCAGTCAGGGCCACGATCGGAAGTGCATCTCTATCGACAAAGGTTCGAATTTGTCGGGTCGCTTCCAGCCCATTCATGCCGGGCATCGCGATATCCATCAATACCAAGTCAAAGTCCGATTGGGTAGCTGCAGAAACAGCCTTGGCACCACCGTCGACAGGGGTCACCTCCAGTCCAAGCGATTCGAGGATCTTAGAACCCAGAAACAGATTGGTCTCACTGTCATCCACTAACAACACTTTTCCAGCGAGTTGTATTTCTTTCTTATGATCCGTATTCAACTCCTCTAAACACCTACCTTCATCGCTGGCTGTGCCGCATTTCAAATGCAGTTCAAACCAGAATGTGGAGCCGACTCCCGGCGTGGAAGAGAAGCAAATTTCCCCTCCCATCTGCTCCACATTGCGCCTCACAATGTCAAGACCAAGACCCGTACCCTGTTTCGCCTGCGCCTGCGCCTGCGTATTGCGTGAAGCGCTCCAGAAAGGCTCGAATACCCGTTGTTGGTCTGAATCGGCAATGCCAATTCCTGTGTCGGTCACCTCAAATCGTACGACGCACTGTTCACTATTCTCCGATGCACAGCATGCACGTAAGGTGACCGATCCCGAATCTGTAAATTTGATAGCATTGATCAGCAGGTTCAGTAAGGTCTGTCGGAGTCGAGTCGGATCGCCGTAACAGGCTCTAGGGAGGTTCGAAGCAAGGTCCAGTATCAAGCTAAGTGACTTCTCCTCGGCGCTGGCTTTGACAATTTTCGCCGTTGAATGTGCCAGTTCGACGCAGTTGAAAACGGTATCTTCTTCTGAGAATAACTCCAGTTTAGAGACATCCAGCACATAGTTAATAACCTGCATCAGATTCTGGGAGGCGCTCTGGGCCAACCGAACGAACTGGCTTTGTTGACATTCAGTCGGGCACTTGTCCAGTAGTGACAGGGCGCTGACTACTCCGTTGAGCGGTGTCCGTATCTCGTGGCTCATATGGGCGAAGAACTGTTTTTGGGCATCCTGCGCCTCTTCCAGTTTGTTCTTTGCCGCTAGCAGGTCCCTGTTGACTCGTTCCAGGTCATCCACCATCTGTTTTTCCGTAGACATGAAGAATAGCTGGTCGAGTTGCACGTCCTGGCTGGAAAAGTCACCCATCCCCAAGCCGATATCCGGACAGTTACTATTGATCCAGAAAAGCCAGGGTGCTCCGCAAAAGCACAGGACGTTCTTTCCCTTGTATAGAATGTTAAGCAGTTGCCCCCTGACTGCGAACTTATTATTTTTTGCTGTGAGAAGACAGAGAGATCCAACACTACTGCTCCCCTCGCTGAATGTGGTAAGTGAGGATGGCCTTACCACGTTGAACAGCTCTGACAGTAAAGGTTTCGTATTTGCCTCGGGTATACATTTACTGAGAGTTTTACTGGCGTAGATGATGGACATGGACTCGTCAATGCACATCACCACAGAGAAGAGTTGATGCAAGTCGTCCCAGCTAATGGATTGTGACTGGGTCATCACGATAACTTGATCTCGAAAATTGTGTGCGCACCCTGATCTACGTCCACCTCTGTCTGGGAGAGTATGTCGATTTCTCTGCCAAACCTTATGGCCAGGCCCTTAAGCAGTCCAACGACAAACGGAGTCAATCCCTCACGTTGACTCACATAGTGTATAAGATGGTGATCTTCCTTTTCTTCGATATGGAACTCAGGCGGTGAATAATTGAGAAAAGTGCTGGTAATGCGGTCGTGCAGCGCATTCAGGTTGGTTAAAAACTCAACGAGATCCTGTCCTGCCGCATTCAGTAATATCTCGTAAGACTTGGTTGCGGTCTCCAACACCCAGTACTCGCCAAACATCTCCAGGCAGGTATCGAGCGGGGCGTCCAGCACCTCGGAAGCTGCCTGCGCCAGAGAGTAGGTGATCGAATCATCATAGTTGCGCATTGCCAGAAATGAGTCCTCTTGCGCACCCGAGGCCGATAGCACAGCCTGCCACTGCTCCTCGCCAAATCGTTCGCGAATCATGTCTTTCAGTGCTTTATTTATCAGGCCATACATGCTTCCTCTCCTTTTTAATGGGTCTCAGGCCTGAAGTTTTTTCCAGGACTGTAATTTACGGTAAAGGGTGGACGGAGCTATTTCAAGCAGGCCCGCCGCGCGATTAATATTGCCGTCGCAGGCTTCTATCGCAGCCTCTATAGCCTTTTTTTCCGTCAGCCACAAAGGTTCAATTTGTTGCCGGCGAGCAAGGTGGGAATGTTCCGGGGCGGCCAGTTTTATCACTGCTGAAGATGGAGGTACAGTGGCCTCTGCAGGTGTCTTATCGATCCCCAGGGCGCCGCTCGTTATCGAATCCGGCAGCATGGCCTGGTTCACCAGCTGGCCTTCATTCAATACTACTACCTGCTGCATTGCATTTTGCAGTTGCCGGACATTGCCCGGCCAGGGATAACGCCGAATGGCCGCAGCCGCGTCTTCGGAAAATCCTTCGAACTGCTTGCCGGCCTTTGCGCTAAAATGCTGCAGGAAGTGATTGGCAATCATTAATACGTCTTCTTCACGCTCTCGCAGTGGCGGCATATGTACGGGCACTACGTGTAACCGGTAGAACAGGTCTTCGCGAAAGCGACCTTCGCTCACCTCGACAATAGGGTTGCGGTTAGTGGCGCAAACGAAGCGTACATCGACTTTTTCCAGCGTATTGCTGCCCACCTTGCGAAAAGTGCCGGTTTGGATAAAGCGTAAGAGTTTTTTCTGCAACTCCAGGCTCATTTCGCATATTTCGTCTAGAAAAAGGGTGCCTCCGTTAGCGATGCTGGCGGCGCCCTCGCGATTGGCGCTGGCCCCGGTGAAGGCGCCTTTAACATGGCCAAACAGTTCGCTTTCCATCAATTCACCCGGGATGGCTCCGCAGTTAATGGCGATGAACTCCGCATCATGCCTCGGGCTTTGTTGGTGGATGGCCTCGGCGGCGAGTTCCTTGCCTGTGCCGCTTTCACCGACGATGAACCCGGTGGCATCACTGGGGGCGAGTGAGTCGATGGTTTTGTAAACTGACTGCATGGCCAGGGATTTGCCAATGAAGTTGCAGTATCTGTCTCTCTCCAGCCGCGCCAGCTCCTGTGCCCGTTTGCCGAGCTGTAACTGGGCCGCGGCGTTATCCAGGGTAACTTGCAGCCGGGCGGCGTCGAATGGTTTGGTCAGGAAGTCGAAGGCGCCTTTTTGTATCGCTTTCACTGCCATATCCGAGGTGCCATAGGCGGTCATTACGATGATTTTCGGCGGACTGTCCAGAGTTGCAGCCTGGTCCAGGAAATCCATGCCGTTACCGTCCGGTAATTCTATGTCCAGCAGCACAATGTCAGGCTTGAAGGCCCCCAGCGCAGCGTGCGCCGCGCCCAGGGATTCAACGGATACCAGACGGTAATCCGTATCGTCCAGGTAGGCTTTGTAGATCGCCGAAAGCGATACGCTGTCCTCAATCATCAGTACTTTTGCCTGGGTGTTCATTTGTTCCTCGCTGCGGTTCGCATGGAACCGGGTTTATCTATCTGGCGTTATCGGTTTAAACACTTTCCATTATAGATATCAATGATCGTGCCATTTTTCTCAATATGCGATGCAAGCCGCCATGAAATACTTAACTCGTTGATAAATAATGTAATATATTGCTATTCGCCGCGGCAGTTATTGACCGCGGAAGCTGCACCCCCAAAGATTTACTCATAATGCATTGCAATATGCAATTCATTATGCAAATCGTCGCTTATTGAGCAGTGGCAACAAATCAGCCAAGTACTGCTGGCTAGTGATGGTGGTATCGCGCCAACCATTCCAGTTGTGTATTACAACGTACGCCGTAGCGTTATTCATAATGCTGCCCTTCGGCGGCAATACTGGCCAGGAAAGTCTGGTCATCGATGAAAAGCACTTGTTCTCCGAGCCCGGTCATACGGAACATTTGACGCGCGTTGGCGTCTGCGCCACTGATCAGGATTGCACCATTACGACTTTCCTGTTGATCGACTATTAGCGGATATAGCTCGGCTATCGCTGTACTCTCCAACAATGTGACATTACGCAAATCCAGGACGCAGGTGCGGTTTCGGGTCGCGTGCTGCAGGCATTCAATAAAGCCGAGCACGGTCAGGCCGTCGCCGTTGACGCGACCGGACAGGAAGATAAGGGTCGTTTGGCTCATGACATAACTCTTGCAGCCGGTTTCCTGCATCCGGCTGCCCTGCGGCGAATAGGAGAGGGTGCTCAGGGTGTCACCGTTGCCGTCCTCACCGAGGATATCCATGATTCGGCAGGCGGTCAGCTGTCGCTTGACTCCCTTGCTCATGCCCAGCATGGAGATGTCGTTCTGTGGGTCTTGCAGTAGTTGGGCAAGACGGAAAAACTCCTGCTGGCCGGAAAAATGGATATGCTTCACCAGGCTGAAATCCAGTAAGCGCAGGGCGGTACTGGCATGCTCCCGCTGCAGCGAGGCGACCAACTCCTCCAGGTAGGCGGCAGTCACCAGGCGTGGCAGGCGCAATACTGCCAGGGATTGATTGCGTGACGACCAGACCGAATTCCAACGTATGCGGGGCCGTTCGTCATCCACTGCCCCAGGGTAAAACAACTCCTGCTTGGCCCGGTAGTAGATCAGTGGCGCGGTAAGTATTCCGAGCTTAAAGAGCCCAACTGCATAGCGCCGCCATAACCGCTGCGGATCCTGTGTAATGCGAAACAACCATTCCAGGTTCAGTTGCTGCATCCATCGGGGCGCACGCTTGACAGAACCGGTGATGAATTCGAACGTTCCGCCAACGCCGATCGCTACAGGTACTTCTAACCTATGGCGATTGCGGTTGAACCACAATTCCTGTTTTGGGTTGCCCAGGCCCACCAGCAGAATGTCCGCGCCCGAACTATTGATTGCTTGCAGTACCTGGGCGTCATCCACTGCAAAATCTACTAACGCAGCACCATCGGTGTGTATGAAAGGTGCACAGGTGCCGGCAATCTTGAGCGCTGGATTGGCTTTCTGCAGCGATTCAGCCGCTGCGGCTGCGACACCTTCGGCGCCGCCCAGGAAGAACAATGACAAACCTTCGTTTGCAGCACGCTGTGCCAGCGCTGGTGTCAGGTCGGAGCCAGTGACGCGCTGTTGCAGGGGTTTGCCCATGATTTTGCTGAGCCAGATAATGGGAAAGCCGTCTGCAGTTACCATATCCGAGGTGCGTAATACGTTGAGCAGTTCCGGGTGACGAGGGCGAGAAAACGCGTACCCCAGCGAATTGACCAGGAAGTCCACGTTCAGTGTAGACACCAGATGGGACTTGCCATCGCGAGTTTTTGCCATGTCGACAATACGGTCCGTCGCCTGCTGTAGGGACAGGTTGTCCACCGGGATGCCCAGTGAGTTCACGCAGTCGCGCATTCGGGGATAGGTGATTGTGCTCATATCAGGTGTCTCCAGTTTCTGGGGTGCTGTGTTGTTGGTTGTTGCCGGCCGCTGCAGTTTTCGATACTCGAACCGGACGGCGGGAAGTGGACAATGTGCTCAAATTTGTCTCCATGACTCAGAGGATGATGCCGGCGAGAATCGCTGAGCGCACCAGCGTATCGACCCAGGTCTGGGCTTTTTCGGTGACGTTCATGCGGTCTACATCCAGTGGTACATATATTTTCGCCCCGGGCATGACGGATTTGCGCGCCATACGCGAAGAATTGCGGCTACCCCTGTAGTTCATCACCTCGCCATTGGCCTGAATGACATAGGCGTCCTTGAGTCGCCCCAGTGTTGTGTGGCCGCCGCTTAAGTCGACGTAGTCGGCGATCTTGCGATCATCGCTGTACATATGCGAAGTGGGCACATAGACCTGCCCGGCTACCTGCACATAATTGGGTGTATGCGGCACCGTAAGCGTGTCGCCGTCCTCAAGGGCCACATCGTACTTGTTGCCACATTTTTTCAGCTGCGACAGGTCTACCACCATGCGGCCAGTCGCCTGGGCGCGCTCCAGCTGGCGAATCGTTTTCATGTAATCCTGCTTGCTGCCGAATTCCGAGGGGGCCTTTGAGTCCTTCCGAAAACCCTGCGACAGAGACAGCTCGATCATCAGGTCGTCCAGCTGGTCATGCAATTCGTCGAGAGTTTCCTGTTGCATATCGCGCACTGACCTGCGGGTGAACTGTGCGCCAAAAATGTAAGCGTCTTCGGTAGCTCCGCCGGCGCGCAGCATTACCTGGCACAGGGTTTCATCCCGGTCGATGGCATATACGCCAGGGCGCTCTACCTCGCCCGACAGGGTTATGGAGGCGCGCTCTACCCAACCGGATTTTTCCGTAAATGTGAGCTGGTCCATCGGTTTGAGAAGTGGGTTTAGTTGGTCGTCGGTGTAGTGATCGAACTCCGCGTCACTGTCCTTGGCGTCGGTTTCGCTGGTGGATGTTCTGCGAGCAAGGTCACATAGGCTAAGCAGGATGCTGCTATCCAGATTGAAATGCTCAACTGCATTATCGGCGCCGGGGTTGCGCTGCATGCGCGACAACTCCGCGCCGAGTCCATAGGCCTTGCGGGTCAGGCCCTGTGCGGCACAGAGCAAGTCACTGGCGCGCATGCCGCTTATCAGCGGATAGGTCCCCGAGTGCAGTACTTCGCCCTGTACGGTCACAAGTTGCTCGTCTGCTCCGTAACTGGCTTGCTGGCGCAGGAGGTCAATTTCGTTCTTGAGTAACTCTGAACGACTGCCGCGATCGTCAAAGAAATACAACCTGTCGCCGGGCTCGATTATCAGGTTTGCTGATGATCCCCGGTTGGTGATCGCTGCGGCGATATTGAACGAGATGGCCTCGATAGCGCGGCTCGGATGGCGGGTGCGCGCTATCACTCCATAGAACATCTCTGCGCCGGGTAGCAGGCCTCCGGCTAAAGCCATGACATCCAGCAGGCGCGCACCCTCCTGTAGCGGCAGGCGGCCGTTGTAGCGCACCGCGCCGCGGGTCTCCACTACCCGCGCGGGGCGATAATCTGTGGCCTGTATGTCCAGCTCCCGCACTATATTGGCCAGGTCCTCTTCGCGAATGTTGTCCAGGTTGAATACGATCAGTTGGTCCCGCGACTGCAATGCAATATCGTCCTTGCCGCCAGGGGTCGTGAGGGCGGCAACGAGGTCGACATACATAGCTTCGGTGCGCAGGGTGCGTGGGTTCTCGCGCTTGATTAACAGGAAGTCAATGTCGGCACCAGGCTGCAGCATCTCGGCACCGGGCACAATATCCGACACGCGCATGCCTGGCCTGAACTGATAGCCGCCCGGGCGCTTGACATGGCCGGACAGCAGCACCACGTCAGACAATTCGTCTTCCAGTGATAAAACACGCAGGAGATCGCCAGTATGGACTTTGGTGTTGAGGATCGCACTCTCGTTGCCAGGTCCGCTCTTCGCGGAAAAATCAATTAAGGTACGTGTGCCACCCGACTGGATACGCTCAATATGCGAATGTGGCAGCGAAGCGGTGGGCAGCAGCCCGCCTGACATGGCAATGACCTGTCCGACAGTTTGCTCGCCGCTCAATTCATAGATAGCCGGACGTTGTACTTCACCGCCCACATAGACAATCGGGCCAATCGGCGGCACAAAAATGGTATCGTTGTGGGCCAGGAAAAAATCCTGATCCAGTCGTCCTCGCAGCAACAAGTTATAGAAATCGAGTTTTGCGATACTTTTGCCACCCCTGACCAGCTCTATATTACGCAGTGAGCCGGTGGGGCGTGGGCCACCGGTAGCCAGCAGTGCGTCGATCATGGTGGAAAGCCCGCCTATGGTATATACACCAGGCTGCACCACATCGCCGGCCAGGCGGATCTGAATGGTTCGCAGCTGACCCATGGTGACCACGGCTTTGACGCCAATCACACGGCTTTCGAAACCCCTGGTGAGCAGCAGCTCGGCTTCATCAAAGGTCAGTCCTGCCAGCTGTACCGGACCGTACTCGGGTACCAGGATGTTGCCGTCTCGCGTCACCACCAATTTGTACTCCACATTGCGCTTGCCAAACAGCTGCACGATGATGTTGTCCCCGGGGCCAATCCGGTAATTCGGTGGAACCGGAATACCCGCTATAGGGGCAAATGTGCTGGGTACCCGTCCAAATATGTCGTAGCCGAACTGCTCCAGATCAGAATGCAGTACCTGATCCTGCTGTTTATCCTGCAGGCTCAATGGTCCACTTTTTTCATCCGCCATTTGCTCCAGCCTGGACTCTTCTCTTTGGACCTGAATGCTCACGCTGTCTTCGGGTGGTTGTGTCAGGTCGGTCAGGGGCTCGTCCTGGCCGCTGGGGGCCGCCTGCGCATAGGCCCGTTGCTGCACGGTCTGTAACGACTCGACAAAGGGCAGGTAGGCGTCGTTGACTGCAAAGGCCGGTATAGAGGTCATTGCGACTGCCAGGCAAAGCGCCACCCAGGCCGCGCCGGCATGCCGCTGGGAAAAGGACATCCTCTGGATTGTGTGAAGCACTAGTCTTTGGAACTGTTTCATGTTGCTGGCTCTGACGTTACGTTGTGTCCCACTTGTAAGAGCAATAGCAGTGCCAACTATGAAAAATAAAAAATGGTCAATAAAAACAGGTAGATAGAGGGCTCGCTTTTATCTGGGTCTGACGGTTTTGCAATGTGGTTCGCAAAATGCGAAAGCTGGATATCTGCAAAATGCGAAAATCCAACCTGTGTAAGTTGTGAAACCCCGTAGTCGCAAAATGAAATTGCTGCGGGGTATTCGCAGTTTGCAGTTAAACGGCGGGGCCTCAGCTACTCCCCAGGTAGCGGTCGGCCCAGGGGGGCGAGGCTATCGGGAGAGATAACAGTGACCTGATATCTTTACCGTAGTGCTTGCGCAATTGATCATGCAGCTTGTCGGGCAAAGACATGGGATTGCCATTTTTACGTATATTCCACTGCTCGTACTGAAAGCGCAGGCGCCCGCGTTGAGCGTCTGGAAGGAGTTGCCATAATCTGAAGAGAAGCTTGCGCTCCCGCAGCCAACTGCGCACGGAATGTGGTATGCGATTGCTGGCGCCACCGCGATGGATAACTTCACCCAGTGTGGATGGGCGAAAACCAACCGGTAAACCAATGAACTCAAGCAGGCGATCCAGAGTGGCTGCAGGATCGCTTTCCAATTCCTCGGTGTAAAGCACCAGCAGTTGGCCTGGGTCGAAGCAGGCGGTGAAATCTTTTAGGATGCGCCCGTATTCACTCCATGCCACATAGAAGTCCGCCTCGGACTGGTAGCCCTCAGCATGATCCGGAAGCACCGGCGAATTCCCGGCGCTGTTTCCGGTTGTAGCCAGCAGCGATGCGATGGCCTCGGAGAACTCTCGATGCTCGGTATCTCGCCGCTGTCCCATGCGAAAGTGCGACCAGGTGCGCTGGATGGGGTCACGCAGAATGGCAACCAGCTTTATGTCAGGCATGAGCTTCTGTATGCGGGCTGCGGCATTGGGGTCAGACATGTATTGGGGGCTCGCCTTGCCCCATAACTTCTGCTCCTGTCCCTGGCCAAACTGGTCCAGGGCAAAATCCTGCCAGCTCTCTTGCGAGCAATCATCGCCTGTAAAAAACGGCACCTCTTTCTCCAGTGGCATAGCGATGCGCGGGTGACTGCGCAGGTGCTCGAACAGGGTGGTGGTGGCGCATTTCTGTGCGCCGATAATCAGGAAGTCCAGTGGTTTCACAATTGTTCTCTCGTTGTAAGAAGATGGTTTCGCGCCAGTGCGTACGAAGCGATATTTTTCAGGGCAATACTGCAGCTGAAAACGCAAGCCAGGCCAATAGCTCCGAACTCGGGACCGACCCACGCGCTGGCCCCGAGCGCGAAAATCATGGCGATCACCAGGGTTGACAGTTCTTTAGATGCAGCCCCGGCCATGTTGAGCATAACGCCGGCCAGGCCGGTGGCCGCATTGATTAAATGTCCGGCGGTGAGTATCACCAGATAGATTCTCAGATCACCAAAATCTTCACCGAATAAACGGCCCAGTGGGTTCGCCAGAGCGATCAAAGTAAGCGATACGGGCAGGAATACGGCAGTGGAAATGAGCTGTGTGCGGCGCAACAGACTGAGCATACCGGCAGCGTCGCATTGCGCTGCATGGCGTGCGAATGCTGGACCGAATACGGCTGCCAATAAGAGGAGCAAAGTGGTGACTACGTTGATCAGTTTGTGGGCTACGGCAAACACGCCAATCTGGGCTGCGTCGACGTAGAGGGGCAGCACGATAAAGGGCAATTGCAGGAAACCGATACTGAGCACACCGCCCCCCCACAGGGAGAGCAGCTCACATCGCGCCGTCGTTGATGAGGTTTTCACTTTCCCATGCAGCGGCGCCCTTTTTGGCAGCAGCGCCAGTTGTTGCCTGAGCTTAAAGTGCAATGCCAGTGGCGTTACCACCAGACTCAAGCTGAAAGCTATAAGCAGGGTGATAGTTATCAGAGCCTGCCCGGTAAACCAGCACACGGCACAGACCAGCAGCAGTGCCATTGGTGAAGTCAGGCTTTCCAGGGTAACCGCCGCCAGCGCGGCGCCGGTTGCCTTTAGCGATTCTGCATAAAGCCGTAGCAAGGAGAAAAACGGCGCCACGAGAGCAGCTCCGATGAGTAGCCAGCTATAGTGCGTCCAGTCGGGGGCCGTCTCCCCGCGCAGTAACAGAGCCAGCGGGACAGCGGCTAACAACACCAGCAAGAGCCACAGGCGTATTATTTTGCGGCGCGCCTCTCGCAGCAGTTTTCCGATGACTTCACCCTGCTGTTCTACATAAGCCACTGATACCAATCGCATGGCTCTCGTGGGCAATCCCATTCCGAGTATTTCTCCTGCGATGCAGGTCCAGGAAGTAAATAACTGCAGAACGCCCAGGCCACTGGCGCCCACCATGCTGCCCACCGCCAGCTGGGCGGCAAACTGGGCCAGGATTGCGCCGCCACGGCTGGCAGCAAGTTTGCACATTGGCAGGTACTTGCGCAGCAGGCGCAGGGCCGCCTGATCGCTGGTGGGAGCGGCGACCGCGTTGACGCTCAAGTCAGCCAGCATGTTGCAAGCACCGCGCTTCAAAGCGGCTATTGGTAGATGTCCCGACACGTAAGCCGATGTCCAGGGTTCGGTGCATCTGCGTAAACAGCTGGCGCCAGGTGTAACGCTCGCTGATGAGGGCGCGGGAATTTACCTGCAGGCGTTGCCACAGGTGGGGGTCAGTCAGCAGGCGATGCACCTCGCTGGCCATATCATGGGGGTTATCGGCAACCAGTAAATGTTTACCGTGCTCCATGTCGATGCCTTCCGCACCCACGCTCGTGGTTACTGTCGGCATACCCCTTGCCATGGCGTCCAGCACCTTGACCTTCATGCCACTACCGAACAGCAGTGGTGCCACCGACACGCGACTGTCACGGTAGATCTCCTGCAGGTCGGGAACGAAGCCTTTCAGGGAGATACCCTCCCAGGGTGCCGCAGCTGCCTGTAAGCGCTGGTCCGGATTCTTGCCGACGATATCAAAACGCAAGTCGGGGTGGCGTTGGACCAGTTGGGGCCACACCTGTTCAATAAACCACAACAAGCCCTGGGCATTCGGCTCCCAGCCCAGAAAACCGACGTACATCAACTTCTTGACAGTGTCAGCATGGCGCAGATCAGGCAGTTCCAGTTGCTGGTCGTCACCCAGGTGGAAGGTGTGGTGCAGCTTGTCGTCCTCGACACCCAACAGTTTTAGCTCACGAGCATCATTGGGGGCGGCAAAAGTCAGGTCCGTAAGACTGGCAACAGAGGTTTCATAGTTCCTGACTCGCCTTGCTTCGAGGTACGCTGCCAGCCGCATGGCCGGATTTCCCGGGAGTTGCGCGTAGCGCTGCCACATCTTGAAGTAGGCATTGTGGGCATGATAGACGGTCAGGCCCTGGTATTCTTGCGGGAGGTAGGGAAATACCTCGTAGTGATCCAGGAACACCACGTCTTGTTCACCAGCCACCGACGCGATGTCTGCCTGCAGTTGCTGACTGTGGGTGCGATGGACATTGAGCGGTATGCCGCGGAGGTAACTTCTGGCCAGGTTTCCAGGACTGCGCGGTATGTTGACCGCATCGTGCAGATGGTTGCGGCAAGGTGATATGGCATGAAACTCCTCGACGTAGCTGGCATCGTCAAGTTTTAGCGGGCAGGCCAGGGTCACGTGATAGCGCTCTGCCAGTGCCTGCAGGAGTTTGAGGCTCTTTACCTTGCCGCCGCTCTGGGCGGGGTAGGGCAATTCCGGCGTAATGAACAGCAGTTTTTTCATAGGTATTCTCGCGCAGTGAGTAGCTTTGCCTGAACTGTGTGCAGTGAGCATGCCAACCGCACTTCAAACTCTCTCTGAAGTCCGCAATCTGCTGAAAAATAATGGTTTTTTAATTTCTCTGCGCATGTTGTGGCGACCTGTGGGTAGTTGCCACCGGGCTCTGGGGAGCCATTTCCGAATTCGGCTCGCAAATTGAAATTCGTATCGCGAGTAGCCGCTGGGTGAATTTCGATAAATCGTAAATTATCTATATATGTCAATTAGATAGGGTTTTGGCGCGTGTATTGCACTCAAACCTGTGAACGGACAAGCAGATCGCAAGGAGAAGGTAATGTCTGATTTATCGTTGAAAGAGAAAGACTACAAAATTCGCCCCTCGGCCGGTGTGCGCCGTACAGCGGCCAGGATCTCTGGCCTGATCATTTATGAGCGCTGCAAACGCTTTATTGATTGCCTGGCTTCGGGCCTGGGTCTGCTGGTGTTGAGCCCGTTTTTTGCCGTACTGGTGATTGCTATCAAACTCGAATCACCGGGGCCTGTGTTGTTCTCCCAGACTCGCCTGGGCCAGGGTGGCACACCTTTCAGGTGTTGGAAATTTCGCTCAATGTTCGTGGACGCGGAACAGCGTAAGCAGGAGCTTCTGGCAGAAAATGAGATGGATGGTGGCACAACTTTTAAAATGAAACGTGATCCCCGTATTACCCGGGTGGGGCGTTTTATCCGCAAGGCCTCGATTGACGAGCTGCCGCAGTTGTGGAACGTATTTGTCGGTGATATGTCGCTGGTTGGCCCACGTCCACCAGTACCGCAGGAAGTGGCCAATTACACTGCCTACGACAGGCAGCGTTTGATGGTAAAGCCGGGGATCACCTGCATCTGGCAAGTCTCAGGACGCAGCGATATTCCTTTCGAAGAGCAAGTGGGTCTCGATATCAAATACATTGTGGGGCGCTCTTTGCGCATGGATGTGGGGCTTTTGTTGCGCACGATTCCTGCAGTTCTGTTCGCGCGAGGAGCCTACTAGTTTGGTGGCGGCTCCCAGTCAACAATGAGTTAATCATGAAAAGCAAAAAGCCCGCTTGTGCGGGCTTCTCGGTCATTCTGCAGCAAGACTATCGCGTCTCCGTCTCTATTGCAGACTGTATGGCGGTGGAGACAGTCTCAGCAGGGCTAGCGGCGTGGCTGGGTCGGCATGGATTCCTGCGTACTCTGACCCAGGCAGGGCTGAAAAAGATGTCTAAGGCGCTCTAAGGCACCGATATAAGTAGGATTTTAGTTGGCGATACGGCCACCTCGCCATATTTTCAGGTTCAGCGATTGGAATTTTGAAAGAAAATTGCCCACCATACCCCGTTTGTTTGTCTTATACTTAAGTAAAAATACGGCCAGTCTACAAACTTTTTCGGCTCAGCAACGAGAGCACGGGAGAAACCCTGCTCACAACACCCCGTTTGTTTCGCCTATATTTTCAACCTTTAATAGAGATTTGGACCAGATTGCTTACCTTAATGAACTCTCAGTAGTTCCTCTCGTGTCTGCTTAAATAAGCTTGGTAGATGTAATACCTCCAGTACGATTTTCTCCAGGTCATGCTCACGTCCGGCATGTTCCAGCTGGCTCGCCAGTTCTGCCAGGCCCATCGCTCCCAGGTATGCAGAACTGCTCTTCAATGGG
>PVMS01132471.1_pt1 | contig 24565 bp, 20 predicted proteins | sample 1853461 | NCBI WGS metagenome assembly PVMS01 (sample SAMN08582032, study PRJNA380276) | Marine sediment metagenome, whole genome shotgun sequencing project. | isolation source: ocean sediment barecode stripped | collected 2017 | reverse complement strand
TCGAGTTTCCTCGAGTTGTCCCCCACTATAAGGCAGATCCCTACGCGTTACTCACCCGTCCGCCACTCGCCATCAGAGTGCAAGCACTCTATGCTGCCGTTCGACTTGCATGTGTTAAGCATACCGCCAGCGTTCAATCTGAGCCAGGATCAAACTCTTCAGTTCAATATTTCGAGCTAAAGTTTGTAAGACCCCAAACAAACTACTGACATAGGAATTTATTTGGTTACTTACGTCAGCCTTTGTATCGGCCAGAACGCAAGTTCCCACACAAATTATCTGTTTCCAAATTTTTAAAGAGCGATTCGTTTCTGTATGTTTTTGAATTAACAAACCTGCAGAGAACGAAATGCCCGCACATCAGCGCGGGCAGCCGAAGGATTATACAAGAGCCAAACCCCCCGTCAACACTGGATTTGCAATTAAATGGAGTTATTTGAAGTTATTTTAGAACAACCCGGGCAAACCGACGTTTGCCAACCTGCAGCACATGGATAACCCCGGCCGGCAGCTCCACATCCCGGTCGGCAACCCGCTCTCCGTCGATACGCACCGCGCCCTGCTTGATCATGCGGAAAGCCTCGGAAGTACTGGCTACCAGGCCCGCCTTCTGCAGCACATGACCTATCCCAATCCGACCAGTGTCGCCGCATTCCAGCAAAACCTCGGGCATGTCCTCGGGTAGCTCGTTATTCCGGAACCTGTTTATAAAGGACTCTTTGGCCTTTTCAGCCGCCTTCTGATCATGAAATCGGTCAGTAATCTCCAGCGCCAGCTCGAACTTGATATCTCGCGGGTTTTCTCCTGACGCAACGCGCTGCTGCAAGGCTTCTATCTCCGTGAGCGGACGAAAGCTAAGCAGCTCAAAATAGCGCCACATGAGGTCATCCGATATGGACATCAGCTTACCGAACATCTCCTCAGGCGCATCGGTAATGCCTACATAGTTGTCCAGCGACTTGGACATCTTGTTGACTCCATCCAGACCCTCCAGTAGCGGCATGGTCAGCACTATCTGTGGCGGTTGTTCGAACGCCTGCTGCAGCTGGCGCCCCATCAGTAAATTGAATTTCTGGTCGGTGCCACCCAGCTCCACATCAGCCTCCAGGGCTACTGAGTCATAGCCCTGTACCAGTGGATACAGAAATTCGTGAATTGCGATGGACTTGTTGGCGGCGTAGCGCTTGCTGAAATCATCACGTTCCAGCATGCGAGCCACCGTGCTACGAGACGCCAGACGAATCAGGTCTGCGGCATCCATCGTACCCATCCACTCGGAGTTAAAAACCACCCGGGTCTTGTCAGGATCGAGAATTTTGAAAATCTGTTCTTTATAAGTCTCGGCGTTCGCTTCTACCTCTGCCGGGCTAAGCGACGGGCGAGTCGCATTCTTTGCGGAAGGATCACCAATCATGCCTGTGAAATCGCCGATGAGAAAAATAGCTTCGTGTCCCAGTTCCTGGAACTGCCGCATCTTGTTAATAAGGACTGTGTGGCCGAGATGTAGATCGGGGGCAGTAGGATCGAAGCCTGCCTTGATACGCAGCGGCCTGCCGAGCTTCAGCTTGTCGCGCAGTTCAGCGGCGACAAGAATTTCCTCCGCACCGCGCTGAATAACGGGTAATTGTTCATCTACTGACTTCATCTATTTTCCGCGCACATCACGATTTCCTGACCAGACAACTTAAGGCTGCATGCGCGCCGAGCATAACGAAATCATACTAAAGGGTCGACCACTGCCCTGTATCGTTGACCCGGCCTTACCGGTTTGCCGATAATCGGCACCAATCCGGGAGCCTCGTACTGCATCTGTCACGGGTAACACAGAATCAGTATTATCAGGGATACGTGGTGATCGGTTAGCTTTCCCCGGTAGTGCGCAATATTAATCCGGGCTTCCATACACATACGAGGGTGTTGTGGCTTCGTACAGACCAATGATGCGTGACTATAAACCGACGCAGGCGAAACCCCAGCCTCGAGGTCGATGGCTGCTTTGGTTTATTGCGGGCCTTGGAGCACCACTGATCACTGTCGCGATCATGCTGCCGGATTCCAATCTGCCTCCACCTCTGGAGCCAAATGAAGCCATGGTGATAATCGCTGCCACTCCGTCGCAGACAGTAAAGGCAGCATCTGTTCTGACCCCCTCACAGAAAATACCTGTATACGTCGCAGCACCCGAAAAGACTCCAGTCGGCGAACGAACTATCCTGACTGTGCGCAGCGGTGACACGCTGGATCGATTGTTCAGACGCAATAACCTGAGCATTACCGATCTGGCCCTGATTCTGCAAAAAAAGCTGGCCAATCAATATTTGCGGTTGATTAAGCCAGGCGATGAAATCGTCGTTTTCCATCAAAATAGCGAGGTACTGCAACTCAATCGTGAGATTGATTTCTCAAGCTCCCTGAAAGTGACTCGCCAGGAAGATGGATTTAGTGCGGAAAAAATTGAGCATCGACTGGTAGCTAAACATGTCGAAGCAGATGGCTGGATTATCACATCCCTGTTTGAGGCCGGTGCGGATGTCGGGGTGTCGGACCGCACTATCATGAACCTGGCGGGCATATTCGCCTGGGATATCGACTTTGTTCTGGACATACGTCAGGGCGATAAATTTCGCATCATTGTGGCAGAACTATGGCGAGATGGTCGGCGCGTATCCGAAGGCGAAATACTAGCCGCAGAATTTATTAACCAGGGCGAAATATTTCGTGCCATTCGTTACGTCGACCCGAATGGCAATGCCAGCTACTACACACCAGAAGGTCGCAATATGCGCAAAGCATTCCTGCGAGCACCCGTTAGCTTTTCGCGCATAAGTTCCAATTTCAATCCAAACCGGCGCCACCCGGTTCTCAACACCCTTCGAGCCCACAAAGGCGTCGACTATGCTGCTGCCAACGGCACGCCGGTCATGGCGGCAGGTGATGGCAAGGTAATATTTCGCGGCAGCAAGGGCGGCTACGGTAATGCGGTCATTGTTCAGCACGGTGGCAACATCACCACACTGTATGCACATCTGTCGAAGTTCAATCGAACTGCGCGCAATGGCCGCCGGGTAAAACAGGGTCAGGTGATCGGCTATGTCGGGCAATCAGGTCTGGCCACAGGTCCACACCTGCACTATGAATACCGGAAGAACGGCGTACACCTGAATCCGCGCACGGTGAAATTACCAGATGCGGCGCCAATTGATCCGGCTTTTAAGGATGATTTCATAAGTACATCCAAACCTTTGCTTGGCAAGCTGAGTAAAGCGCCCGGAATGATTGCCGAAACATCAACCATTTCTACATACTGACATTCTTCACTACACAAGCTTCATACGGCTCTCACCTATGTCTCAAGAACACTTTATAGGCTTAATGTCTGGGACCAGCCTCGATGGTATAGATGCCGTTCTTGTGCAGTTCGACGATGAGCGCAACAGCGTCTCACTCGTAACAACTTATGAACATAGTTTCCCCGGCGAACTACGCAGTGACTTGCAACAACTGATAGACAAACCGGATGCCGCCACACTGGACCGGATCGGACATGCGCACCGACAACTCGGCCTTATATATGCAGAGGCAATAACCTCTTTACTGAACAAGGCCGATATGTCGGCCGATGACATTAGTGCTATTGGCTGTCATGGCCAGACCGTCCGGCATCAACCTGATACTCAGCCTGCTTTCACGATGCAACTTGGGGACGGCGCAACTATCGCTAATACAAGTAACATCGTTACCGTTAACGATTTTCGCAGTGCGGATATTGCACTTGGCGGCCAGGGGGCTCCACTCGCTCCCGCCTTCCATGAATGGGCATTTGCTTCCCATGCAGCTACCAGCATGGTCGTTAATATCGGCGGCATCGCAAACGTTTCCGTGCTGCAACCGGAAACCCCCTTGACTGGTTTCGATACCGGGCCCGGCAACACACTCATGGATTCGTGGTGTGCGCGTCATCGAGGGACCAGCTATGACTCCAACGGCGATTGGGCGCGCAGCGGCTTTTGTAATTCGAAGTTGTTACAGAAATTTCTTGCTGACCCCTATTTCAGTCGCCAGCCGCCCAAGAGCACTGGCCGGGAATATTTCAATCTCGACTGGCTGGAGCTACAACTCGCGGATGGCAACTATCCCGCTCCCGATGTACAGGCAACTCTCGCGGAACTGACGGCTGCAACCATCGCAACTGCCAGCATCACAGCTAAAGTCAGCAACATTTGGCTCTGCGGGGGAGGCGCACTAAACGGTTATCTGGTCGAACGGCTAACTAATTTAATGGACGGAACATCGGTTCAAACGACCGCAGCTCTGGGTATTCCACCCGAGTGGGTAGAAGCCGTTGCCTTCGCCTGGCTTGCCCGGGCACGGTTGCGTGGCCTTCCCACCGGCCAACCTTCCGTAACCGGAGCGAGCAGCCCAGCCCTGTTGGGTGCAGTTCATTTGCCTCCCGTGACATAAGCTATATATAGCTTATGTCACGGACGCAATTTCCGGGCAGAGCTGACTGATATAGTTAGTAGAGGCACATGGCCGACAGCACTACGATGCATTTCGGCCTTCAAGCTGACCCAGATCAGCAAACATATATAACGTGGATACAACCAACCTTAATCTTCCTGAGCACTTTATTAACCGGGAACTTTCCGTACTGGAGTTCAACCACCGGGTGCTCGCGCTAGCCACAGATGAAACTGTTCCGATATTAGAGCGACTTAAGTTTCTGTGTATCGTCTCAACAAATCTCGATGAATTTTTTGAAATCCGGGTAAGTGGCCTACAACAGCGGCTGAAAGCTGGTGCCGTACCTGCTGGTGCTGACATGCTGTCACCGCAGCAGGTACTACGGGAAATAAGTCATGCAGCCCATGAGCTGGTGGGCGCCCAATATCGATTACTCAACAATGAACTTATGCCTGCTATGCAGGAAGAAGGTATTAACTTCATACGGCGAAGCCACTGGACTCTCGAACAGCAATACTGGCTACATAACTATTTTCATCGTGAGATCGTTCCAATGCTTAGTCCGATTTCACTGGACCCGGCACGCCCCTTTCCACAAATACTAAACAAGAGCCTTAACTTCGTCGTTGGCTTGGATGGCATTCATGCGTTTGGTCGTCCCTGTGACCGGGCGATAGTACAGGCACCCCACTCGTTGCCACGCCTGATCAGGCTGTCGCCGAAACTACCTGCTACCGGCCACAGTGATTACGTCTTTCTGACATCAATAATCCACGCTTTCGTAGACGAGTTATTTATTGGCATGGATATTAAAGGGTGCTACCAGTTCAGGGTGACGCGCAACAGTGACTTGTATGTTGACGAGGAAGAAATCGACAATCTCATGCGCGCCATAGAGGGTGAGCTTGCTTCCAACCATTACGGTGCGGCCGTACGCCTGGAGATTGCGCACGATTGCCCGGATGAACTGGCAAGTTACCTGCTTCACATATTCGAACTCAACGAGCAGGATCTCTACCAGGTTGAAGGCCCGGTTAATTTGAACCGGCTGCTGGCGGTTTACGAACTGACAGAACGAGATGAACTCAAATACTCAGGATTTACACCGGGAATATCTAAAGCCAGTCACGAAACTCCCGATATCTTCCGGTTGATGCGTCAGCAGGATTTGCTCTTACTGCATCCATACGAGTCTTTCGGGCCGGTACTCGACATGATCAGCCGTGCTTCACAGGATCCGGACGTTGTGGCGATTAAGATGACCCTGTATCGGGCCGGACACTACGATTCACCTATCGTGGACCACCTGGTCGCAGCTGCGCAAGCGGGCAAAGAAGTAACGGTACTTGTCGAACTGCGCGCGCGCTTCGATGAAGCAGTAAACATAGAGGTTGCCAACCGCCTGCAGGAAGTTGGCGCGCACGTAGTCTACGGCGTAGTGGGATTCAAAACACACTGCAAGATGGCACTGATCGTTCGACGCGAAGGAGATGTGCTTAGGCGTTACGTTCATCTTGGCACGGGTAACTACCACCCCGTTACCGCCCGAGCTTACACCGATTATGGTTTTTTCACGTCCGATGCCGACCTTACCGAGGATGTGCATTGGATCTTTCTGCAACTAACCAGCATGACGCAAATGCCACCTTTGAAAAAACTGGTGCAGGCACCGTTTCAAATGCATCAGCACCTGCTGCAATTGATAGAGCAGGAAATTACCCACGCCAACAACGGTGGCACAGGGCACGTGATTGCCAAATTGAATGCCCTCGTCGAACCTGAGCTGATTAATGCGTTATATCGCGCCTCGAATGCTGGTGTTGTGGTCGATCTTATAGTGCGTGGCTTATGCTGTCTCCGCCCCGGATTGCCAGCTGTATCGGACAATATACGAGTCCGTTCTATCGTAGGACGCTTTCTTGAGCATTCTCGCGTGTATTACTTTTATGCGAACGGTGAAGAGAAAGTCTATTGCTCAAGCGCCGACTGGATGGATCGCAATATGTTCAGGCGCGTGGAAACCTCTTTCCCTATTAACGACCGGGCCATGAAAAAACGGGTTATCAGTGATCTGGATCTGTATCTGCAAGACAACACCGCCGCGTGGGAACTGCAACCGGATGGCACATGGATTCGGCAGCAGCCGAAGCCGGGGGAGACTCCTGTATCTGCACAGCAGAAGTTATTGCAGAACCTGGCTGACTAGAAATGACCGCTAACGTAAGCCGCAGGAATTCAGTCGGGCAGTGTATCTGACAAACGAATCAGACGGAGAACGATGAGCCGCAGCCGCAAGTTGTTGCGGCGTTTGGATTGCGGATGATGAACCGCGAACCTTCCAGATCTTCTTTGTAGTCTATCTCGGCACCCATCAGATACTGAATGCTCATCGGATCGATGAGCAGGGTCACTCCCTGATTCTCAACCTGAGCATCACCGTCCTGAAGCTTTTCATCAAAGGTAAAACCATACTGAAAACCCGAACAACCGCCACCGGCAATAAACACCCTTAACTTGAGATTCGGGTTGTTCTCTTCCTGAATCAGGGCATCAACCTTGGATGCCGCCGAGTCAGTGAAAATCACTGGATCAGCAGATGGTTCATATTGAATGGGTTCTACGCTCATAAAATTCTTGCCCCGACGGGTCTGGAATAAGTCCAGTTTACCTCAAAACGGCTATCCGTTCTGCTTGGCCGCACCCTGCAGTTCAGCATCCACCAGCACATCATCTGCGGAATCACGTGTGCTGATCACTGCCGCTTTCACCGATGGGGCTTCACGAATGAGCTTGCCATTGATCTCGGCGCCCGCTGCCATCTCTATCAGGTTGTAGTACACGTTACCGTTGACGCGTGCAGTGGGGCCCAGTTCGGCCCGCTCGCTCACGACCACATCGCCTTCAACTGTACCACTTAAGTCCAGTATCGGAACATTGACGTTGCCCTGCACCCGACCGTGCTCGCTGATACTTAAACAAGCTTCCGAGTCATTGCCGCCCACGATGCTGCCGTTCACCGTCCCATCAATGTGGAACCCACCTTCAAACCGTACATCGCCATCAATATGCGTATTGGCGCCAATCAGCGTCTGAATAGCTGCCGATTTACGCCCTTTTTTCTCGAACATCGCCTGTCTCCTGCATCCATCGCTCCGGCCACGTTTACCATAATCCCGCACTCTAACCGGGTTTGCGACCGCTATATGCCATCATCCGAATGGCTCTGGGTACTAACTTTATCCCGGTTTCAGATCCCAAATGAAGAACTCTTCCACAGTTTTGGACGATTTTCCCTTCATTCGAACAATCACATGGACCCGCTCCGGGGCAAAATCCTCTGGCAGGACAACGGCCGCCTTGAGATCCTGAAAGTACCGGAATGAGTAGCGCAAAGGCTTTGCGGCGCTATCGTCAGGTGTCAGCTCGGCCAGGCCCAAGCGGGCAGCTTTGCCGCGCTGCACACCTTCCACCACCAGATCCACCTGTCCGGACACTTGCCGGTCACTGCGAAATGCTTGGGAAAGCACCACGCGCACATCAAATTCCCGCTCACCGAAACCACGGGAAATCTGAAAATCCTGAATACGCAAACCAGTACCGTCATTCTCATTGACGATACCTTTGTAGAACTCGATGTCTTCCTGCTGCTCAAGTATACGTGTCTGCAACAACTCGAGTTCACCTTCGACCTGGCCGTAGGCCGTACGATCAACTTTCGAGCCTACCTCCAGAACCGCAAGTTTTTCGCGCAGTTCTTTATTGAGTGCCACCAACTCCTGAATTTCATCTCCCAGCTGGTTACTGTTTTTAAATGCCTGCATGCGACTGAATCCCGCCCGATTCAACCCTTGTTCGTATATGAACCAACCGCCAGCAACCAGGACGCATAGCAGCCCGACCATCAACCATCGTCTACGCAATAAACTTTGTCGGGTTACAACCAAATTAGGATGACTCATATCAGGTCTCACTACCTATTAATTCGCAGGCTTCTCAAGTCTGGCGGACCATTGCTTCGGCCACCAGTGTGGCTGCGGCGGAATATCGTCTGCAAATAACACCGGTGCGAGTTCAACAAGCGCACTCACATAAACCTGCCGTTTGAAATAGATAACCTCTTTAACAGGACGCCAGTAATCGACCCAGCGCCAGCGATCAAATTCAGGCAGGTCGGTCGTATCAAGCCGCAGGTGATTCTCTGGCGACAGCAAGCGCAACATGAACCATACCTGTTTCTGGCCGATACAGATTGGCTCACTATTGTGACGAATATACCGATCAGGCAGCCGATAGTGCAGCCAGCCTCGGGTCTGCCCCAACACTTCAACATCTTCCGGATTCAGACCAATCTCCTCGTGCAGTTCACGATACATAGCCTGTTCCGGCGTTTCATCGGCATGGATGCCGCCTTGTGGAAACTGCCAGCCAGACTGGCCGGCACGACCACCCAGCAACAGTCCACCGTCCTGACGGGTCAGGATGATGCCTACGTTGCTGCGAAAACCATCTGAGTCGTAGTGATCCATCACACAAGGTTCGAAGAAGCCGCTGCCATTCTTTCACAATCCGAATTATGCTGTCACGATTGTGTGCGGCGCGTCGTATGTTGCGGGGTAATCCGGACGCTACCAATAAGCCAGTTGAACATGAATCGTTACTTACTCATTATCTTGCTGATACTGGCCTCCCTGCTCAGCATACTACTGGCACTGGGCTCAGGCAGTGCTTCTGCTGATCTGCCCACTCTCTGGCAAAGTCTGGCCGACAATGGTGACCCAATGCTGCGTGATGTGTTGCTGCAGCTACGCCTGCCGCGAGCGCTGGCCGCATTCGGCACCGGCGCATCACTCGCGCTCGCTGGCGCCATGATGCAGGTATTGTTACGCAACCCGCTGGCTGATCCCTACATACTCGGCACGTCCGGTGGCGCTGCTGTAGCTGCCCTGCTGGCCATGCTGCTTGGATGCACCGGCCTGTTGATCGATGCTGCAGCTTTTGGCGGTGCCTTGGGAAGTACGCTGCTGGTGTTCACACTTGCACGAAGTAGTTCGGATCGAGCACCGGGCCGACTGCTGCTGACAGGTGTCGTAGTGGCAGCTGGCTGGGGTGCCGCCATCAGCCTTATGCTTGCGCTGGCCCCCGAACGCAATCTTCGAGGCATGCTGTTCTGGCTGATGGGAGACTTTTCGTTTGCATCCCAAGCTGCCCCACCAATAGTCCTCGCCCTCGTTACCGTTGTCATCGGAATCATCATTGCGCCAGCTTTAAACCTGCTTGCTACCGGCGAGCGACAAGCGGCATTACTCGGCGTTGCGGTGCGGCCCATGCGTGCCACGCTGTATTTATTGAGCTCACTGCTGACCGCCGTTGCGGTTACTACAGCCGGCACAGTTGGTTTTGTCGGACTCGTGATACCTCATCTGATCAGGCTTGCAGGGGGAACGGATCATCGTATAGTCCTGCCCTGCTCGGCCCTGGCAGGCGGCAGTCTCTTGGTAGTTGCAGATACGCTGGCGCGAACCGTGGTCGCACCACAACAGTTGCCGGTCGGTGCCGTAACCGCAATGCTCGGAGTACCGCTGTTTCTCATCCTGCTGCGTCGGACAGGTGCCGGCCGGTAGCTAATTTGACCGCTACTTAAACGCGGCTCGCGAGGTAGCGCCGACCATTTTCCATGAGTTCAACAAACGCGCCTTCATCACCAGCCTGCACAGCGTCGCTGATAGCCTGCACCGCTTTGGACAGCGCTTCGAGTGGCTCCAATCCGTGCTTATTGAGCGACTGAATCTCAAAATATAGTTGCGGATTTTCCTGCACCACCCTTGTCGCAACCTCGAGTTGCGCATCAAAGGTTGTGCTGGACAGTTCGGACAACCGCGGTACCGACTCGCCACTTTCTGAAAGCACACCAAAAAATGCGATGTTCAGTGCATGCGACAACCCCAGCACGTAGGCAATCAACCGGTCATGCTCAGCCAGACTCATTTCGGTTTGCTTCACCATAGTGGAATCGAACAACGCCCGCGCCGCCCGGGTTGCAGCCGGCACCCCTGCATCAAGAAACAGTACGTGCTTGTCGGATAGTAGCTCCGCGTCCGGGCCGAACATCGGGTGCAACGAGGTCACCTGCGCACCCGCATCTGCCAGCGCCTTGAGTGCAGAAATCAGGGGACTTTTGAGCGAACCTATATCAAAGATCAATCCATCGTGACCCTGTTCCGCCATAGCCATCATGATGTCGGCCGACGCCTGTAAAGGTGCCGCCACAACGGTAATTGCAAAATTCTGCTCAGCCTGCTGCCAGTCCGTCACGCACGCATAGCCCTCAACAGGATTAGCCGGATCGGCCACCGTGATGTCGTAACCCTGCGAATCAAGAAAGTCGGCAAACCAGCGACCCATTTTGCCGCCACCACCAATCACCAGTGCCTTCTGCCCCTCACCCCGGCCCTCCGCCCGGACACGGTCCCGCTCCTGGCGTGTCAGTGACGTCTTGATGAGCAGCCGCATGACCTGCTCTGCCATATCCGGAGCGATGCCAAGTTCTGTTGCACTTGCCCGGGCACCATCCAGCACCTGTTTCTCACGCTGGTAGTCACGTGTCCCCTGACCCTCCGCACGTTTAAGTTCGCCAACCTGTTCGACCACAGACTGACGCTCGGCGATCAACTCGATAAGCTGCCGATCCAGTTCATTCAATCGCTTGCGCAAATCTTCCAGCGCCATGCATGCCTGCCTTAAGTACCAACGTTGAAAAGCTATCGAAAGCGTAGCATTAAACACTGCGGACAAATACCGCACATAGGGTTTGGACGTTACCTTACCATCCACAAAAGAAGGGTCCGCACCGTATACTTAACCCAAGACAAAAAACAAACTGGAGATACACCTGATGAAAGCACTCGCCGCAGTTGCATGGGAAGCAGGCAAGCCGCTCGAAATTGAAACCATTGATGTGGCCGCGCCTGGTCATGGCGAAGTCCTAGTGAAACTGGTAGCCACCGGTGTATGCCATACGGATGCTTTCACGTTGTCGGGCGCGGACCCGGAAGGCCTTTTCCCAGCCATCCTGGGACATGAAGGCGGTGGCGTGGTCGCCGAAATTGGCGCGGGAGTAACGAGCGTCACGCCAGGCGATCACGTTATTCCCCTGTACACGCCCGAATGCGGAACCTGCAAATTTTGTACTTCCGGCAAAACCAATCTATGCCAATCCATACGCGTAACGCAGGGACAAGGCGTCATGCCCAATGGCACCAGCCGCTTTTCGGCCAACGGCAAATCGATTTATCACTATATGGGTACCTCCACATTTTCGGAATACACCGTGTTACCGGAAATTTCGCTCGCCAAGATCAATCCGGCCGCTCCACTTGATAAGGTCTGTTTGCTCGGCTGTGGCATAACGACAGGAATCGGCGCGGTACTCAATACTGCCAAAGTCGAACCCGGCTCTACCGTCGCCGTATTCGGCCTCGGCGGCATCGGCTTAAGCGTGATACAGGGTGCTGTGATGGCCAAAGCAGAACGCATCATCGCCATTGATATCAACCCTGATAAGTTCGAGATGGCCCAACAGCTTGGTGCAACCGATGTTGTTAATCCCCAGGATTATGAAGCGCCCATTCAGGATGTGATTGTCGAGTTGACGGATGGCGGTGCGGATTACTCTTTCGAATGCGTAGGCAACGTTGACCTGATGCGCTCGGCACTGGAATGCTGCCACAAGGGCTGGGGGGAATCGATCATCATCGGCGTGGCCGGTTCAGGACAGGAAATTACCACTCGCCCTTTCCAGCTGGTCACCGGACGAATCTGGCGTGGCACAGCATTTGGCGGCGTGAAGGGCCGTACAGAATTACCCGGCTATGTAGATCAGTATCTTGCTGGAACAATCAATGTAGACGACATGGTGACTCACACCATGCCACTCACGGATATAAACAGGGCCTTCGACCTGATGCATGAGGGTAAAAGTATTCGCTCCGTCATTCAGTTCGATCCATAATTTCTATGGAACAACTGCCCGAAAAATTGCCTACAAATCCAATGCCACTGCTCGACAGGTGGCTAAGCGATGCTCAGAAGGACGGGACGCTGCCCAACCCGGATGCGATGACGCTCGCAACCGTAGACGGCGCTGGTAGGCCAACGGCGCGAATCGTACTGTGCAAACAGGTGGTGCAGGATCCAGGTTACCTGGTGTTTTACACCAACTACGAATCTGCCAAAGGTCGCGACATTGAGGCCACAGATACCGTTGCTGGTATTTTTCACTGGGATCATATGAGCAGACAGGTACGCTTTGAAGGAATCGCCGTGCGTTCACCCGAGGCCGAAAGCGATGCCTATTTCGCCAGCCGCGATAAGGAAAGCCAGATCGGTGCCTGGGCCAGCGCACAGAGTCAGACTATCAACAGTCGACGAACCCTGCTGGACAAACATGTGGCTACTACGCGAAAACTGGCTGGCTTGCAGGAAAAATCGGGCAAGAGCGAGATACCGCGACCACCTTACTGGGGGGGCTATCGCATCTGGATAAGTGCCGTCGAATTCTGGGTACGGGGTGCCGCCCGTCTGCATGACCGGGGTCGTTGGGAACGGGCGCTGAATCCCAATTCCAGGCGCAGCAGCTTTACGGCTGGTGACTGGAAAACCAACCGGCTGCAACCATAGACCATCACAATCGATCTATAGCTGCATCACGACATGGCGTCGATTTATTTTACACATTTTTAGTGAAGTGGGATCAATTACCAGCTTATCCCCCGGTTTATCCACTGGAAATGGGCTAGGAATGGTATATGCAAGACCTTTCAGCCGAATTAATGCTGCTCAAGTGGGATTAAAATGCTTACAGGGCAGGCGCTTGTGGCCTAGTCTGCATGGCCTGTACGCAGTCCAAAACCGTCGAAACTGTTTACAAGATTCAGAATGCAGCTATCACTACCCCCTAGCATAACTTTACTACTCATTGTTTTTTATACGTAAATCCAAGGTTGGCACAAGAATTGCTTATATATAGGTGCGCACAAAAAAGGTTTCTGTGACGCCGGGCAATTTCGACATCTGAATACAGACATCGAAGCCAGAAGTAACGGATTATAATAAGAAGAAGAATCAACAATAAGAAGAGCCGTACTACAAAAATAATAACCACCACAGCCCAAGCGCTGCAGCAGAAACCGAATTCGCGACAACAACAATAACCCGTATACCCCGCCTACCCAGCGGGGTTTTTTTTGCCTTAAATTTGTCCCCGGGAGAAGTGCCTGTACCATCGACTTGCGAGCGCCATACAGTTTGATTCAAGCTACACACTAAATTTTTCTGACACCAAAATTATCATGAGCAACGTACGGCTTGAATCTGAGAATCTGACCGTGGCCGTCAATGGATGCACCCTGGTTCGTGATCTCACTCTGGACATAGCCCCGGGTTCTTTCGTCTGCATACTGGGAACCAACGGTGTGGGCAAAACTCTTACGCTGCATACGCTGGCAGGTTTGCGGGAACCAACTGGCAATGCTGTACGTCTGTGCGGTGATCTGCTCGACAGGCTACCCCGCCAGGAAATCGCCAGGCGCCTCGGATTGCTATTACAAATTCAGGAAGATGCCTTTCCCCTGACAGTCAGGGAGAGCGCCTTGATGGGTCGCTATCCCCACATGGGAATCTGGCAGTGGCCCGGCAAACAGGACCTTGATGCGGTACGCAATGCACTGGAATCATTCGATCTACTTGGCCTGGAAAACCGAACCCTGGCGCACTTGTCGGGTGGGGAACGCGAACGCGTGGCTCTCGCAACGCTAATGGTTCAGGATCCCGCTATCTGGTTGTTGGATGAACCTATGAACCACCTTGATCCACAACACCAGCTCGCTGTGCTGCACACTTTGAAAAATATGACGGCCAAGGGCAGGATCGTGATCGCCAGCCTGCACAACCCGGCCATGGCAATACGCTTCGCCGACTATGCGCTACTTCTGTATGGCGACGGCGAGTGGGAATTCGGTGCCGCCAGCGAACTCCTGGAACCAATCCGCCTCGAGCGCGTGTATCAGACCCCGTTTGACCGCTTCAGTAACGGCACGCAGGAAGTACTGCTGCCCGTTTGAGCATCGGCGCCACTTTGCGCACGGCGCGTAGCTCGTTTAATCTGAACACCAGATAAAAAGTGGAGCATGCGTGGGTAACAGACTCAGCAAAATTTATACCCGAACCGGTGACGATGGCACGACGGGGCTAGGTAACGGCGATCGCGTTCGCAAGGATGATGCACGGGTTGAGGCCATTGGTACGGTCGACGAACTCAACAGCACCATCGGCGTACTCGCGGCCAGCGACATTCCAGAGGAATTCGTCGAGTTCATCGCCAGCATACAACAGCGACTATTCGATCTGGGAGGTGAACTCTCTATCCCGGAGACAGCTTCGTTAACGGCTGACGCGGTAGACGAACTGGAGCAGGCCCTGGATCGCCTGAATGAAGCTTTACCGCCGCTCAAGGATTTCGTCCTGCCCGGCGGTGCGCCCACAGCCGCTGCCTGTCATCTGGCACGTGCTACGTGTCGACGCAGCGAACGCCGTTTAATTAGCCTCGCAGGCATAGAAAGTGTCAATGAACATTCGATTCATTATCTCAACCGGCTATCCGATTTTTTATTCGTACTGGCACGAACTCTGAATCGACTGGACAACGAGGCGGAAGTGCTGTGGAAGGGTGGTCGCGACAATACTGACTAACTCCGTGCAGTTTCCAGTGCGGCACAAACCTGACCAGCCCCATCAATGATACGTGGCCCCGGACGGCTGATCAGGTCACGATCCACGCCATACAAGCGCTTGTTCCGAACGGCAGGTAATTCGGACCAGCGCAACCAGGGCGCCTTCCATGTTTCATCGGCTGGCGAAACTGATGCCATGATCACATCGGGTCTGGCGGCAAGAATTGCTTCCAGTGTCACCGCGGGCGCAAGCCCGGGAACATCAGCGAAAATATTCCGCCCACCACACAACTCAATTATGTCGTTAATAACATGGCGTCTGGTTACGGTGAAGTGAGGATGAGCCGATATCTGCCAAAAAACACTGAGACGTTCATTTTCGCCTGACTGGTTGCCAAGTTTGATGATACGTTCACGCAATAGCTCAGCAGCCTGATTTGCCACCGCCGAAGTCCCGGCCAGTTCGCCAAGCTGTTGCAATTGATCGGCAATTGAGGACAAGCCGCTGGATTCCAGTTCGACCACTCGATAACCCAGTTCGCGCAGGCGCTGAATAAGCTCCACCGGAGTACCCGATTTCCAGGCCAGCACCAGGTCAGGCTGCAACAGGCTCAGGGCTTCATAATCCACGCGAAAGGCATCGCCGATGCGCGGCACATCTGCCACAGCTGGTGGAAAGTCACTAAATTTACCCACCCCTACCAAATATTCGCCGGCACCCGCAGCGAACACAAGCTCTGTTATATGCGGCGCCAGCGACACAATTCGTTCTGCTGATCGGCTTTTCGTCGCAGGCTTTTGTTCGCCTGTCTGGTCACATGCCACCAGCGACAACGCCGCCATTGCGCAAGCAATAAAGGCCCGATGGGCCGGGTAGTTCAATTAATCGCGCCGTAAATAGTCAGTAACGCCAATACCGGACACCAAACCATCCACAATGTGCGTATAACGAGGTCGATTGCGACCTGTGCGCGAGCAGAAACATCATGCTCAACCGAATCCGGAGCAGCACCGCAACCAATGGCACCCAGTTGCTGCTCATCCTTACCCGGAAACAGTATGGCTGACTGCGTTGGCGGATTACGCCACGCGAACAAAGCGCCCTCGTAGTTCCCCGCCATCGCATAACCAATCATCAGCAATCGCGAAGGAACCCAGGCAAACAACTGATGCAGTTTTAGTGCAACTATTACGATGGGAGATGATTGCAATGATTGAGTGGCATATTGATCGCCCGATTTGTCGATGTAGTAGTGAACGGCTCGGCGGCGCATCAGATCCAGCACCCTGAACAGCCAGGCGCCAACTGGCCCAAGCACCGCAAACCAGAAGACGACTCCGAAGATACGATTATTGGCTTGCGCATAAATAGCTCGTTCTATGTCCGGCACTTCCCCGGGTTCGGACGAATGTTCCAGCAGCTCCGCCGCAAGGATGTGCAGTTCATCCATGTCGTCGCGTGTAATCGCTTCCCGGTAATCGTGTACTTCCTCGCCAAGATCACGCGGGCCTAAACAAAACAGCAACACAAAAACTGAAAAGACGAATAAGGGTATATGCGCCAACCTGTCCTGAAGACCCACAAATACCAGCGCTACGGGCAACAGAATAACGATTAGCAGCGCCAAGCAACCCCCGATTGCCACAAGCTTGCTGGCCTTGCCTGCCCGCCGGAATCCCCAGTCGAACAATGGATCGAGCCAATGAAACTCACGCCAATGAAACAAATGCGTTAGCAAACGCTCGACCGCCAGCCCCAGCAGTAGTGCAAGAAAGTTCATCGGTTTATTTTCGTACCTGTCCCGCTACCGGAGGTCAGTAATTTATCAAGCTTGTGCCAATCAAATGCTTCGCCAGGATCCGTCTTCCTGCCCGGTGCTATGTCACTGTGGCCTACTATGAGTGCGTCGGCAAGAGAGTCCAATTGAGTACGCAGGGTATCTATGAGCATCGCCAGACAATGATACTGCTGTTCTTCGTAGGGTGTCTGATCATCACCCTCCAGTTCAATACCTATAGAAAAATCATTGCAGCACTCACGTTCTTCGAAACAGGACTCCCCCGCATGCCATGCGCGCCGGTTGACTGGCACGTACTGTGTAAGCCGACCGTCCCGGCCAATCAGGAAATGCGCCGAAACACGCTGACCCGCAAGCTTTGCAAAATAAGGATGTTCATCTTCGGGGAGAGAATTGGCAAACAGCTGGTCTATCCACGGACCGCCGAACTCACCCGGCGGTAGAGAAATACCGTGCACAACAATCAGATCGGGCTCACAACCAGCTGGCCGCGCGTCGCAATTGGGTGATACCACTTGTCTGGCTTCTGCCAGAAACCCGCTATGTACGTCAAGTTTGAACATTCAACCGCCACCGGTACAGTGAGGATACAGGCACACAGCCTATGCTGCCGTGTTCCGGATTGTCAGAATCAGATACATGTTGCACGATGTTGCCCTATGCGAACAGTGAGAGTCTATTCAGAAGAGCAACTTTATTCAGGGAAGCCTGTCAGTCTCCATGCAGATGCGGTTCAGCATATAGTCAGGGCACTGTGCATGCGCGCAGGCGATCCGTTGATTCTGTTTGACGGCAGCGGCCATGACTATCATGGCACCATCAAGGAGATCAGCAAAAAAAAGGTTACGGTAGAACTGGATAAGGTCAGGCTATCCCATACCGAATCACCCCTACGCATTACCCTGTGGCACAGCATCTGTCGCGGTGGCCGCATGGATTATGTGGTACAAAAAGCCACCGAACTGGGCGTGCATGCAATCCAACCTGTGTTTACCACCCGGGGCATTGTCCGCCTCGACAAACCACGCACGCAAAAAAAAATCAGGCACTGGCAAAAAATTGCTATCAGCGCCGCGGAACAGTCTGGACGCAGCCGGTTGCCCGACATCCGTGAACCTCACCCACTGACGGAAAGTCTCGCGACTGTACAGCCAGAAGGCCAGCATCTGATGCTGGACCCGGACGGCACTACAGGTTTTGGCAATTTGCTGACCGCTAACAAGGAAATAACCTTGTTCAGCGGCCCCGAGGGTGGATTTACGCAGGAGGAATGTGCTGAAGCGCAAGCGGCTGGCTTCCGGCTCGTATCGCTCGGCCCCCGGATTCTACGCACTGAGACTGCACCCGTGGTTGCGCTCGGTATTTTGCAAAATATTGCCGGAGATCTTGGGGCAACGCCTGCAGAAGCAGGCTAAAAGAAAAAACTAACAGAAACTATTTATAAAACGTAAGTGTTAGCTAACTGCCAAGGCAGCGCTCAACCGTTGTTCTATAAGCTCCAGATCCGGAATCAGCGCCTGCTCCTGAAGCAGGTGAACACGGCAGATAATCGGGCTCTCAGACGGTGGTTTGTAACCCTGGTCTACCTTCAGCACTTCACTACTAACTCGCACCATCTGCGGAAATCCTTCGGCAAGCAGTCCATACGGTATATCGTCACGACCACTAACCGGATGAAATACAACGATGCGTGTGCGACCGGCTGGCGTAGGCGGCGACATATCACACATGCGCTCGAACGACACCACCGGTATATCCAGATTATTCCAGGTAACGGAACCACATAACCAACTGTCTGCATCATTACCAACCGGCGCCGAATAACGAATTACTTCCGCCACGCAGGAACGCGGCACAACCAGGCGGTCTTCCTCCAACGGGATAAGCAGACTGTAAATATCCTCTGATGCGATTGTCATGTTGTGTCTTAGTGCTTGGGCCGTAAAAGCCTAGGCTGATTAAAATCTTCACCCAGCAGATTTTGCATGGCCTCAAGCATTTCAAATTCCTGATACGGCTTGCCAAGATAGTCGTTAACCCCAAGCTCTATTGCCCTGGCACGATGCTTCTCGCCCGTGCGTGAGGTCACCATAATAATCGGTAGATCTGCAAATTCCTCGCTGTTGCGCACGTGCCCGGCAAATTCATAGCCATCCATACGCGGCATTTCGATATCCAGCAGAACAATCTCCGGTCGGTGCTCCTGGAGTACTTCGAGCGCTTCAATGCCATCCTTAGCTGTAATAACGCGCATGCCGTTACGCTCCAACAGGCGCTGCGTCACCCGGCGCATGGTAATCGAATCATCAACCACCAGCGCTAGCGGGGGCAGGCTTTCATCTTCCTCCACACTCGACAACATCTCCGGTACTGGCAGTTCAGCCAGAGCTGAGCGAACCAGCGCCGGAGCATCCAGAATAATGACTACACGACCGTCACCCAATATCGTAGCGCCCGCAATACCCCGAATCGCCGCCAGCAAGGGGCTGATTGGCTTGACGACAATTTCACGATTCTCCGCAGTTTCATCTGTGATCAGTGCAGTCGAATTCTTACCTGCATCAACCAGAATAATTGAAATAAAATCGCTATCGGCCGAGATTCTGGTAGGACCCATTCCGAGGTAGAGCCCAAGGTGGCGAAGCCGAAACAAACGTCCTTCATATTCGATAGCTGGATCGTCCTGCGTCATATGTTCAGCAAACTCATCTCTCGAAATGCGCACTACACCCTCAACCGAGGGCAACGGCAGCGCGAAAACTTCCGCCCCCACCTTGACAATAAATGCCTGGGTAATCGCCAGGGTGTAGGGCAGGCGCACCGAGAATTTACACCCCTTGCCCTGTTCCGTTTCAATCGCCAGCGTACCGCCAAGTTTGGCAATTTCACTCACCACGATATCCATACCGATACCACGGCCTGCTGACTGGGTTAGTTTGTCGGCGGTACTGAGTCCTGAATGAAGTATCAGTTGCGAGATTTCCTCTTCCGTAACTTTCTGCCGAGGCTTGATGATGCCCTGCTCAAGCGCCTTGTCGCGTACTGCGTCCAGGTCCAGTCCAGCGCCATCATCCGCGATTTCGATCAGTACCTGCGAACCTTCGCGCGCGAAGCGGATCGTAATAGTTGCATCTGCCGATTTACCTGCTGCTTTACGCACATCCGGCGCTTCGATACCGTGAATAACTGCGTTGCGCAGCATATGCTCAAATGGCGGCAGCATTTTCTCCATAACCTGTCGATCTAGTTCACCGCTGCTGCCCTCAATGAGTAATTCAACCTGTTTGCCGCTCTCCTTTGCCTGCTGGCGAATCAACCTGGTAAGGCGTGGTACATGCTGGTCGAATGGCACCATGCGGGTTCGCATGAGAGTGTCCTGCATCTCGGACGTAGTACGTGTCTGGTGCAGCAGAATCGATTCCGTATCAGAGGTAATATGCTGCAGCAGATCCTTGATGCTGCTGACATCGCTCGCCGTTTCTGCAAGACCGCGCGACAATTGCTGAATAGTTGAATACCGATCGAGCTCCAACGGATCAAATTCCTCGCTACCCTCTGCTTCATTTTGGTGGCGGAACAGTATTTGCGCTTCTGTTTCCATCTCCAACTTACGTAACTGACTCTGCAACCGCTGCACAGTCTGGCCAAGTTCTTCAAGGTTGAATTGCAGCGAACTGACTTGCTGTTTCATGCGTGAATGGGAAATGCTGAGCTCACCTGCATTGTTCAGGAGCCCCTCGAGTAAAGCGGAATCAACTCGTGCCATTTCCCGGCGAGGATTGATATCCGGCACAGGCACGTGTCGGGTACCGGACAACAGGTCTGCAGGGAATTCGCCAGACTGCTCCGGCGGTTTACCGCTGGTCAATTCGCGAGCCAGTTCGCCTAGATTTTCGGGCTCAGGCACCAATGACACATCCGCCTCTGTCGCCGACTCGTCGACAGCTTCAGCCGGCTCTTCAAGTGACTCCCCGGACTTTTCCTGAAGCTCAACAACATCGACCGGTGGCGTTAGCGTCTGATCTGCTTCGTCGATTTCTTTTTGTAGCAACGTCGGGGTCAGCATCGTCGCCTCAACAACACTGTCAATGCGTGCCATTAACTCGACACCAGGTGCAGTCACAGCGCCCGTTGAAACTTCTTCACACATGCGATGCAGTTCATCAAAACCGGCTTGCAGGAGACTAAAAGCGGACTCGTCCAGCCCCATACCGCCCTGAATGATCCGCGTGAGCAAACTCTCCAACTCGTGACTGAAATCGCCCATCATCACTACGCCGGCCATACGGGCCCCGCCTTTCAGTGTATGCAAATGGCGCTGCAACTCTTCCATAGGCGTCACATTGCTGCTGCTCTGACTCAACAACTCAAGCGCCGCATCCGCAGATTCCAGAATCTCGGCTGCCTCTTCGACAAAAATAGCGGCTATCTCGGCATCAAATTCCTGTGCAGTCGGCGTACTTTCAACCTCCGCCGTCAAATCAAGGTCAAGACCAACAATTGTCCCTTCAACTGCCTGAGCAAGCGACGACTCATCTAATGTCGATTCAGCATCCAATTGCAGCACTTCCACCGTTCCGGACTCAGACTCCGCAATTTCTGACGCCTCAAGAGCAGCCTGTGCGGCTACGATCAGCTTTGCCTCGATATCAGCTGTTTCCGGTACGTCGCCCTCCGGTTTAACCAGGTAGGCAACTACGCTTTCCACCGCTTTGGCACCGGCTCGACACAACGCAAGCTCATCGGCATCCAGTCCCTGGCCACGGCGATATAGTGAATCCACTAATTGGTAGAGCGGGTCAGTCAAGCTTGCAGCCTCGACCGCGTTAGCCATCGTTACGCTACCATGCAAGGTATGACATGCATGATGCATATCCTCGCTGATGGCAAAGGGCTCTGATCCTGCAAGACAATCCTCGAGGAATTTTCTGATAACGCCTACATGCCCGGTCGTTTCCCTGCCGAGAATTTCCAGCAGCACAGGATCAATCCCTTCAGGTTCTGGCTCAACGGTTTCCGCTGCCAGCTCTTCAGGCTCGATGAGCACCTGCTCTTCCTCCTCGGGCTCATCTTGTTCAGGCTTGACATGGGTATAACGCAACGGCAGCTCGGACTCTGCAAAACTTACCGCATCTTCAGCAATGGCTGCCAAATCGACTGTTGGCTCAGTACCAACTTCAAGCTGCTCAAGCAACTGTGGCAACGCCTCTATCGCATCAGCAAGAAACACCAGCATAGGAGCATTGATTTCGATCGTTTTATTAATCAGCTTGTTCAGCAGATTCTCGATATTCCAGCAGTACTCTCCGATCAGCGCAGCGCCCACCATGCGCCCACTGCCCTTCAATGTATGGAAAGAACGGCGCATCGTGATTAGCGCTTCCTCATCTTGCTGATCGTCAACCCAGGTCGGAAAGTGCCTGCCGATGGCCACAATTTCCTCGCGTGCTTCCTCGATAAACAGTTCGAGCAACTCCGGATCGGGACGCCCCAGATCAACATCAAGCACCGGCGCTTCAATAATTGCTGTTCGCGCCAGATCAGACGCTGTCGCAACTTCTACGCCAGACGAAGGTTCGACCGTATCGCTGGGCGCATCAGGCAAGGCAGCCAGATGCTCGACGTCAATCTTCAGCGTCCGCGTATGTGACTGCGCTTCTTCAGCCACCGGTAACTCAAACGACGCAACAGTCTCGATGGCCTCAAGACTGCGCTCTGCATCATCAAGCATGTAGGTGGGTTCCTTGCGACCCGCCTTCATCGTTTCCATGTAGTACTCAAGACTGACGATGGAATCGGCCAACCGGTTCAGACTGTCAGGATCGGTAGACACAGCGTCTGCAGCGACACATTTGCGAGTCGCCTGGCCGATCCGGTTGAGTAAGTCAACCGCCCGGGCTTTACCCAACATCATCAGCCCCGAACCGATGCCTCTTAACTGCTTATTCAGATCATCCAGTGCAAAACTGTCCACAGACTGTGTAAGCACCTTCGAAATTGATTCCTTAATATGCGCAAGATTGACTATGCACTCGCGCAGTACCGCACCCGCAACCTGATTAAACTCGGTATCGGTGAGCTCGTCGTCGTCGGATTCCTCGTCACGCACCTGGCGTAAGAGTTCGCCGTCAAGTCGACCCTCCACTTCCAGCAACGCTGCGGCCAGGGAAACCAGCTGCGCATCCTCAGGCTCACTGGATGACTGAACGATCTCAGCCAGTTCCTGACTGCGCTGTTGAACAATTTCGCGCAGCGCGCCCAATCCCAACACGCCGAGCGTATCGCTGATTTTTCGTAACAAACCGACTTGCGATTCCAGGTCAGATGAATCCCTCATGCCTGTCCGTACATATAGATCGAGTACGTCTTTAACTTTGCCAAGATCTTCCCGGATCGCATCGGCAACCGTCTTCATCAAGCGTACGCTGGGAGCTGATAACTGTTCGCGAAGCTCTTCGACCTGCTCATCACCCGGCCCAAATCCGGATAGATTGAACGCAGTACGAATAGCCTCACAGCGCGGCCCACCGACTGTGGCCCTCGCAACGTAATAAAGGAGGTTGTTAACAAGCTCTGTGGGTGGATCAGCAGCAAATTCAGCTTCACCATTTTCTCGCAGACGTTTGATTTCGCGATCAGCCTGGCCAATCAGGCGCTTAAGCGCGACGCTCGGCTCCAGGCCATCTGCACTCAGCGCCTCCAGTACACCGCCCACAACCCACCAGAGTTGATGCACCTCATTGGTAGAAGCCGCACGTTCAAGACGCTCCGCCACGTTGGCCATGCGATGTAAATCATCGGCAGTGCCTCCACCCTTGATCCAGCCCAACAACCCCAGTTGAAACTGTGGCCGCAATTTCGCCAACAGCTCATCGATATTTTCACCGCTGGGCTGATGTTGTGGTTGCTGTTCGGTTTTGGCAGGCGGTTCCAGATTCAGCAGTAGCAGGGTGCTTTCCGACAATAACTGGTTACCACACACTGCTCGCAAATCATTGAGGAGTGGCAACAGCACGAGCGGGATATCTCGCCCTCCGCCCATGATGCGTTCGACATAGGCTGGCAACTGCACCATGGCACGGCTCAGCGCCTCAATGCCTTCGCTGATCGCCAGATCGGCATGCTTGCCTTTGCAAAAGAACAGGCAGGCGGCTTCCATCTCCTCCGCGAGCAGACTGGCGCCATAAACCTCAGTAATTTGCAATGCGCCGCGTGCCGCATGCAGAAATTCCACGCACCGTTGCAATCCTTCGGGTCCGGCATCACCTTCAGCAAAGCTTTCCAGCGCAATATGCGCATCACGCAGCGTTGCGGCAACTTGCTCGCCGACGAGGTGAAACGAATCTGAGCGGACCGTATTATTCATCGAAGTTGGCCGGGCACCCTCAAGCCGTACTCTCGTTGGCTAACACCCCGGATTCTGCATCGGCCTCCGCCTCAGTATCCGCCCCTCCAGACACTTGCGTTTCGGCTACTTCGTCCGCCGTACCCGCTGGTTGATCATTCGGTAGCGTGAAGCCGGATGCCGACTCGCGCAACTGGGACGCCAGCGCAGACAGCTTGCTGATGTACTTG
>PVMS01016734.1_pt1 | contig 24611 bp, 21 predicted proteins | sample 1853461 | NCBI WGS metagenome assembly PVMS01 (sample SAMN08582032, study PRJNA380276) | Marine sediment metagenome, whole genome shotgun sequencing project. | isolation source: ocean sediment barecode stripped | collected 2017 | reverse complement strand
GGCACATTAAAGAGCGCACAACCCTGATGCACATCCGCAAAGCCATTGGCTTTGCGAGATGAAAATTCGGCCTAAAATCTTTCCTGCCGTACTTCTGACGCCCGGAAAGATGGCCTCATTTTAATCCACGTACAACGAGCTGACCGACTCGTTCATGGCCATACGCCGCATTGTCTCGCCAAGCAGCTCGGCAACCCCCAGCTGACGAATCTTGCTCGACTCGCGAGCCTCTTCGGATAACGGAATAGTGTCCGTGACCACCAGTTCATCCAGTTGCGACGCGTTGATGCGTTCGATGGCCGGACCCGATAAAACCGGGTGAGTAATGTAAGCGACCACACGAGTGGCCCCTTCATTTTTTACGAAATCGGCAGCCTGGCAGAGTGTGCCAGCGGTATCTATCATGTCATCGATCATGATGCAGGTCCTGCCCTTCACCTCACCAATGATGTTCATGATCTTCAGCTCATTGGCGCGTGGCCGGCGTTTATCAATGATCGCGAGGTCAGCATCATCCAATCGCTTGGCCAGCGCCCGGGCCCGAACCACGCCACCCACATCCGGCGAGACAACAACCATGTTGCTACGATCCTGCTTCCAGGCGTCGCCCAGCAGTACCGGTGATGCATAAACGTTATCGACGGGAATCGGGAAATAACCCTGAATCTGGTCGGCATGCAAATCAATCGTCAGAACGCGGTTGATGCCGGACGCACCAATCATGCTGGCCACCATCTGGGCCGTGATTGGCACCCGCGCCGAACGTGGACGACGATCCTGACGGGCGTAACCGAAATACGGGATGACGGCAGTAATACTTGCGGCAGAAGCCCGGCGGCAAGCGTCTGCCATGATGAGCAATTCCATCAGGTTGTCATTAACCGGCGGACATGTGGACTGCACGATAAACACCTCGCGGCCACGGATGTTTTCCATTATTTCGACATTGATTTCGCCGTCGCTGAAGCGCCCCACCTGGACTTTGCCAAGCGGTACGCCCATCTTTTTCGCAATCTGCTGACTTAACTCTTGATTGGCGTTGCCAGCAAGTATGGAAATGTTGGAAAGAGCTTCCTGAGATTGAGTATTCACTAATAGCTGCACTTTGAGGTAGATGTTAATGAAATGGCTGGGGCGGCAGGATTCGAACCTGCGGTACACGGGATCAAAACCCGATGCCTTACCACTTGGCTACGCCCCAGTAACTATCAAACATGCGGCTCCAGCCACAATCACCGGGACTCAGCGAAACCTGGCCAGGCGCGGGTATTTTGCGCAGGCCGGTAAGGGGTGTCAAACAAATGCGCATAGCTTCAACCCGTATCCGCAACAATCTTCCATTTAGTGATAACCATGCGCAACCGTACTCCCCGACCAAGCATCGTAATGCGAACGGGCAACAGCAATTCATCAAACTTAGCATAGCGCTCATAGTCGATGGTCCAGCCGTGCTGATCAAGACCAAGCAACTCACCGTCATCTGCGAACCGCTCCTGTACTTCTGCCGCAGGGTCAGGCAGCCCTCGCACCCAGTAACGAATGCTCTGCGCTGGAAATGCCCAGCCCAATTCAGCCAGCATGAAGTCCTCGGCAGCCGCAGGCCCGGTGTACTGGATCGCCCGCTCGCCATCAGCATCGCTCACCCGGACCCGTTCCGGTTCCCAAAGCAGTTCCCAGGCACCGATGCCCAGTGGCCCGCTCAGCCTGATCCGGCTAATGTCATCTGACTGCTGCCAACGCATCGCCAGCTGCCCGCCCACCTGCGCATCATTATCTGACTTTACTGCCATGCGCCCGTTAAAGCTCCACTCAGCAGCCGCGCGCACAGCATCGCGCTGCGTGACCCATTCCGGTGCGGGCGGCTTGCGCAAACTGCAGGCCGACAGTGCCAGTGCCAACACGACTATCAGCAGCCACTTCATTGCAGAAATCGGCTGGTGGTTTCGTTTAGCGCCTGGCTGTCTGGATACTTGAGCAACGCACCCGTCCACACCTGGATAGCCTCATCTCGTTCACCCGTTACCCACAGCACTTCCCCGAGGTGAGCAGCAATTTCAGGATCGGGCATCAGGTCATAGGCTTGCTCCAGCCAGTTGCGAGCCTCATCTTGATCGCCGCGGCGATAATACACCCAACCCAGGCTGTCCATAATGGCGGGGTTATGCGGCTCCAGTGTTAATGCCCGCATGATGTATTCAAAAGCCTCATCATAGTCATGGCCTGCAATCGTCATCGTATAACCGAGCGCGTTGAGCACCAAAGCACTATTGGGTGCCAGCACTTCAGCCTGGAGGAATGATTCGACCGCATTATCGAGCTGGCCCGACTGCTCCAGCAAGCCACCCCTGAAAATCCAGAGACGCTCATCCCAAGGCTTGTATTCAATCGCGATGTCCATTACTTCAAGCGCCTCGGACAACCGACCCATTTCCGCCAGAATTTCTGCCTGTGGACGCAAGGCTGCAATCGCCTGCTTGGGGTATTCCCTTGCAAATTCCCGTTGCACCGTCAGCGCAGCTTCGCCATCACCCAGAGCAAGGTAGGATTGACTGATCGCATTTTTGGCGTGCATCAGCCAAGCTCCACTGCCCACCAGCTTAAAATAACGAATTGCCTGTAGATAATTTTCCTGCTGATAGGCTATCTGCCCCATATACCAGAACGATTCGTTGACAAAATACGCTGCTGACAACAAGTAACTAAAATCTGCCTGAGCAGTATCAAGTTCGCCCCACTTCACAGCCAGCCTCCCCCGGATACGAATCAATTCCGGATTATCGGGATAGCGCACATTTAGTCGATCAAGGCGTTCCAGGGCATCTTTCTGCTCATCCGCCGCTGCGAGTAACTGTATAAACTCTAATTCCATGTCCAGCCCTGGATTCGTCTCAAGCGCAAAGGCCATCTGCTCAAAAGCACTCGACTTGTTGCCCGTAGCTAGCAAAAACTTTGCCAGCCAGATGCGCACGATGACTCTGTCCGGTGTGAGCTGTAATGTTTGGCGAGTCGCATCAACAGCCAGGGTGTAGTTACCCGCTTGTGCCGCGAGCGTCGCGATGCCTCCCAGGATGCCGGGTAAATCGGAATACACGCGGTTAAATTCGTTAAACACAAGCAATCCACGTGTCGGCGCCACACTTTCACCAAGCTCCGCACTCAGCATCATATAGTCAGCATCAGTACGCTCAAGGAGGGGACCAAGACCAATATCCAAACTCGTAAACGCCTTGTCCAACTGGTTGCTCCGCACATACAGACGTCCCAGATACGCATGCGCAAGCACCTCTTCCGGAGCGAGCTCCACCCAGCGTTCGGCGCTGGCCTGTGCATACGCATCGAAACCGTATTCGTAGGCGAGTTCGGTCGCCCGACGCGCGTGATCTGGATTTCTGGACTGCTGCGCCAGGCTGAGGTACTCCTGTACTGCAATCTGATACTGACCCCTCTGCAGAGCGATCTCGGCCATAAGCTGGTGCTCAATCGGCCCGCTGGTCGCTGATTGCACTCGAGAACTATTGCCCATACAGCCGCTGACCAGTACCGTCGCGAGCACCACGAGCGGCAACAGACTTGCACATCGATCAACAGAATTAGCAGATTTGCTCATACTCCCAGATAATAAACGTATCGAGCCAACTAGAAACCTTTGTGATTGCCAAAAGAAGGGGATCGGCCCCTACTTTAAGCTGGATTGCCAATAAATTTAAGGGAAACGGGGCCTAACCCCTTTTTCTGGCCTTTTTTGCCACGGACTAATGAAAGACTCATTACTAAATAATTTGCAGCAGCTGGTTTCCCGTCACGAGGAAATCAGTGGTCTGCTGTCGGATCCGGAGATCATCGGCAACCAGAACCGGTTTCGAGAACTGTCCCAGGAGTACGCCCGACTGGAACCAGTTGTCGATCTCTTTAACCAGTATGAACAAGCCATAAGTGACCAGCACGCCGCGCAGGAAATGACCGATGACCCTGACGAGGAGATTCGCACCCTGGGCAAGGATGAACTGGTCGCCGCCACGAAACAGGTAGATGATCTTGAGTTGCAATTACAAAAGCATCTGGTGCCGCGTGACCCGCATGATGGCAGCAACATATTTCTCGAAATTCGCGCGGGCACCGGCGGGGACGAAGCAGCGCTGTTTGCGGGGGATCTGTTCCGGATGTACCAGCGCTTTGTCGAACGACAAAACTGGACGCTGGAAATTCTGAGTGAGCGGGAAGGCGAACACGGCGGTTTCAAGGAGATCATCAGCCGTATCGATGGCCAGGGTGCCTACTCACAACTGAAATTCGAGTCCGGCGCACATCGTGTCCAGCGAGTGCCAGAAACCGAATCGCAGGGTCGCATCCACACTTCCGCCTGCACCGTAGCCGTGTTACCGGAAGCGGAAGCCATCGAGGAAATTGATCTCAATCCTGCGGACCTGCGCGTGGATACCTACCGGGCATCCGGCGCTGGCGGTCAACACGTCAACAAAACCGATTCGGCCGTGCGACTTACCCACCTGCCATCGGGCATCGTGGTGGAATGTCAGGATGAGAGATCCCAGCACAAGAACCGTGCTCGTGCCATGTCCCTCCTGCAAGCGAAGCTGCTGGACGTACAACAACAACAGCAAATCAGTGAGCAGGCCGAACAGCGACGCAACCTGGTCGGCAGCGGCGATCGCTCGGAGCGTATTCGCACTTATAATTTCCCACAGGGGCGCATCACCGATCACCGTATCAACCTGACGCTCTACAAACTGGACGAGATCCTGCAGGGTGGATTAAGCCCCATTATCGAACCGCTGGTAGCCGAACATCAGGCTGATCTGCTCGCGTCTTTAGAAAAATCAGCATAACTTTCAACAAACAATAAAGAAGCCAGACTACAGAATGAACAAAACCAACTACCTGACGCTTACGGAGCAGATCGGCCAGACGCCGCTGATTCGTCTTAATCATCTGTCGGATGCAACCGGCTGTGAAATCCTGGGAAAAGCCGAGTTCATGAATCCAGGCGGTTCGGTGAAAGACCGGGCTGCCCTTGGCATCGTACGCGATGCAGAGACAACAGGACTGTTAAAACCCGGCGGCACCATTGTTGAGGGCACCGCAGGCAACACCGGTATCGGCCTTGCCGTGGTCGGTAACTCCCTCGGTTATCCCACCGTCATCGTCATGCCCGACAACCAGAGCCAGGACAAAGTAGACACACTGCGCGCCTACGGCGCCGATGTACGACTGGTGCCGGCTTGCCCGTTTAAGGATCCCGGCCACTTTGTGCACCAGTCAGAACGCATTGCTGTAGAACTCAATGAAGCAAATCCAGGCAGCGCTTTGTGGGCGAACCAGTTCGATAATGTCGCCAACCGAAATTTTCACGAGGCCACAACCGGAGTGGAAATCTGGGAACAGACGAACGGTGAGGTGGATGGCTTTATTTGTTCCGTCGGCACCGGCGGTTCATTAGCGGGTATTGCCCGTGCGCTTAGATCCCGCAACGAGAAAGTCACGATTGGCTTGTCTGATCCGACCGGCTCCGCTTTGTATAACTATTTCACGACGGGCGAACTCAAAGCCGAAGGCGGTTCTATCAGCGAAGGCATAGGCACCAGCCGCATCACCAAAAACTTTGCCGACACACCGGTCGACGCCCCCTACCAGATACCCGACAGCGAATCAGTTCCACTGGTATTTGAGCTGATACGCCAGGAAGGTCTGTGTTGTGGTGCTTCTACCGGCGTGAATGTCGCAGGTGCGGTCAGACTGGCGAAAGAATTAGGCCCCGGCCATGTGATCGTCACCTTACTGTGCGATTCAGGACTGCGCTATCGCGAACGGCTGTTCAACCGGGAATTCCTCGCAGAAAAGGGTCTGGAGTTACCGGACTGGCTGAATCTTTAAGCTGACACAGTTATTACCGGCTAACATCCAAACTGCGTCAGGCTTAAAGCCGATTCGAGACACCGGATCGCTATATCGTGGAAACCATGCTTGATACCGGCGACAAGGTCGAATCCTATACATTTACCCGACTTTAGTAAATCGATTTACAGGCAGCAAAAAGCCCCGCAGTGCGGGGCTTTTTTGTGATCGGAATAACGGAGCCGGCGGTTATCGGGCTTCCGGAAACAGTAGAAATATTTCTGTTACGGCTTTATTTAACGTGACCTGTGCATTTTCGTAATCCTTCTTGGTCAGGCGGCCTTTAGTTGAGCCCTGCCAGACTACCTTACGCTCCCGCGCATCAATGAGGTCGATGTTCAGTTTGCCCTCGGTATACTGATCTATACGCGTTTCATGGCTCATGCCCCAATCATCGTAATAAGCATCATAGAACGGATCGTAACCCATCCCGCCGCCGGTTCGCGGTACGCTGCGCTGAACAATTTTTTCCTCAGTCTCAATCGAAAAATTAATGATTAAATCCGGCTGATCGCTTTGACTAAAACCACGGGATTCCAACTCGCGCGATACGGCTGTCCTTAAATATCCGGATTCCAGTGACTGGTACTGAGCTCCATCGGTATCCAGGGCACTGACGAAACCATAGGTTTTGTATTGACTAAAATCCGCTGATGGATCTACCGACGACACAGTATTTGACGTAGAACAACTCGTAATCAGAAACACCAGCAGCAACGACGATGTATTCAGGAGAAGTTTTTTCATGTCTGTTGATCCTCCCTATTTTTTTAGAAACTACACTCAGGTTTCAGTTACCAAACGAAAAATTTGCACGCAATCCGAAGACACGCGGGTCGGGCAGCGTTGCGGTGGTGTTACTCACCCCCAACCCGGCAAGAAATCCCAGTTCGGTGACCTGGCGGCCAAAATCAGGCGCGCTGCTCGCCGACTTCAGCGTATCGTCGTCCATTATGTTGTCGACATAGAACAGGATATCCCATCGGTCACCCTGCAGACCGAGCCTGACATTCGTCAGCCAGTACTCATCGAAGTGCAGGTAATTGTCCGCGCTCTCAAAGCGCTTATCCTGATAAGACGTGTTGATATCAAGTACCCAGTTCAAACCGGTCGACGCCAGCGGCCGGTTCACGTTGATGGCCGCCACAAAGGCGTTCCGCGGCGTGTATTCGAGATCCTTGCCACTCAGGTCCAGGCGACAATTCGGCCCGCCGTTAGCCGAGTCAGACAGGTCATCAGGATCAGGTCCCTCGGCATCCTTGTAAACAATTTCAGCGCAGCCCCCATTTTCAGCAGCTCTGACGATCGAGGTCGTATCATCCATAAAATCCGTAAACGTCGGATCCAGCCAGGTATAGGCCGCCGACAGGGTCAATCCGTTGATGACCTCCGGCTGCCACGCGATGTCCAGTTCCACACCGTACACTTCCGCAGCAGCTGCGTTCTCGATTTTCGGGGTCAGGATACCGTCTACCAGCACCTGTGTGCCGACCTGCTTGTCTTTGTAGTCCTGAAAAAACGTAGCAAAGTTGAATTGCAGGTAACCGGCCGCTTCCATGGACATCTTGCCGCCGATTTCCCAGGCATCCATCTTCTCTGAATCGAAGCGCTCGTCATCAATGCTCGTGGCGCGCCCGCCGCTTATGAAAGTACTGATACCACCAGGCTTCTGCGCTTTTGCGAAACTGAAATAGAACATATGCTGATCACTCGGCATCCACTCCAGTGTGACTTTGGGCGTTTGGAATGTGGAGTCGCTACTGCCGCTGACCATTTCCCAGGTGTTCTGACCATCCCATTCCTGATTTTCCCAGGTACACAGGTTCTCGAAATTTGCAGGCACAAGCGGCGAGTTTTCGTCCAGTAAGGGCGCTAACGCCCTGGTGACGGGCTGACCATTTCCGTCAGTTGTCGCAACTGGGAACCCAAGCTTGTCGCAAGAGGACTGATTCGGCTTATCAAGGGAAAATTTTTCCTTGACGAAGCGATCCTCGAACGTGAAGTTTAACTGATCGTTGATTTGCCAATCGAACGCGAGGTAGAAAGAATAGTGGTCGGTGTCCGCATTCATGTCGACCGGCGGTACCCGATCGGCACCGGGACGCGCAAGTTGCAGCGCCATCGGCTGCCAGACAAGGAAATCGGTATTAGCACCACCCACGGTATGTGCTTGCGGGAAAAGACCACCCACACTTCCGTCGCAAACATTTGGCACCATTACGAGCGGCCCGGCTTCCGGATCAAGCTGCAAACCTGGCACTACGCCGTTCTGGTCCGGTGCCGACCGATCACGCGCCACCGGCAGGCAGGAGATTATAAAGTTAGCATCTTCAACGCTCCGCTTTTCCGACCAGTACAGTGCCCCCGCCGTGAAGTTGACGGGCCCTTCGTAGCTGGATGTAAAGCGCAGCTCCTGACTAAATTGCTCGGTGTTGCCCCTCCGGTCGATTGCCCAGTTGGAAATCATCCGGTCAGGCCGCCCGATTGCCTCGTAGTCTGTATCGAATGAATCCGTGTCGTCGGCATCCGTGTAGCCAGTTAACGAGGTGAAGGTACCGTAGCCAAGATCCCAGTCGCCACGCAAGCTGAAGCGCAGTATATCCTGTGTATTACCCTCGTGATCCTTGCCGGTGAACACGTTTTCGCTGTGAGTGACCACGTAATCCTTACCGGTTCTTGGGTCCCTAATATCACCCAGGTTACTCGTCAAGCACATCCCCGGGCTGGCAATACCGTTGGGACCGCGATCATCGAGCAGGGGATTGTTAGGACAAAAACGGCCGTGATTCTTAAGCGTCAGTCCCCTGCTACCGGTTAAATCGGTCGTAGGATCAGGATCACAGAATTCACCCTCTGGCACGCCTGGGCAACGACCGGGAAAATTAGAGTCCACGGTGCTCACATGCCTGAACAGCCAGAAACCCGGTTCGCCTATACCTGCGTCCAACACTTCCTGTGGATACAACTCAAGTTCCATGGCTGGAACCCTGACCTGCGCGCGGGGCATATATTCATCCTCGCTGTACGCAAGCCGGGCCTTGAAGGCGAGTGCGTCGGTTGGCTCCCATTTCAGCGTGCCTGATAAACCCGTGCCTTCGCCACCGCCCACGTCTTCACCCGAGATACTGTTCGTGTAGAACCCGTCCGACTTCCACACAACACCGTCTACCCGGTAGCCCCATTTGTTACCCATGGGCCCGCTGAACGATATGTTGAGTTGGCGCTGATTATATTCGGCCAGGTCGACACCAATATTCGCATCAAACTCATCCGTCGGATCCTTGGTGGTGTAACTGATCGCCCCAGCGAACGCCGCTCGACCAAACAAAGCACTTTGCGGCCCCTTTACGATCTCAATACGCTCGACGTCGCTGAGCAGTCGCACATTGGCGAGCATTCCCGAACCCGGCAGGCCAAGATTCTCTGAAGTGACATCAATGCCATCCACCAGTATCGCGACGTTGGAACGTCCACGCGTGTTCGACAGTCCACGAATCGTAATCTTGGTGTCAGAAGGAGAGAACACAGCATCCATCTGCACACTCGGATCGAGCTGCGCGATATCAAACATATTGCGAATGCCCTGACGTTCAATCTGTTCGGCACTAATCGCCGTGATGGCTATCGGCACTTCCTGCAGATTTTCCTCGCGACGGCGAGTCGTCACTACGATTTCTTCTGTCGTCGCGGACCAACCTGTCGCACTCACCAGCCCGCCGCACGGCAAAGCAAGCAACCACACAATTGACAGCCCAGACCAGGCTTTGCGTATCGACACCACTATCCCCCGAATTGTCTGTCGCAGAGCGATTACACTGCATCCCTGCCAGCACCCTGCGCCCGTTTTTACTTAAAATCGCTCATCCCATCCTTGATTGGGCAGTCTTTTCAATATACATGAGCGACCAGCTATTGCAGCATAGAACACACGTGCGCGGCTCAAAGTGGCCAGTCCACGGTCACTGCTTGCGGAATTTTTCCCTGGTTATCGCAACTTTATAGTGCTTGAGGTAAAAAAGTTTCGATGCAATTTTTGGAGGAAAGGTTTTCAAAAGAAAAGGATGGGGCTCCGAATGCTCAGTGAGCTCCAGATCGTATTGATATGTGTGTGCGGCGGTGACCGCAAATTTCAGCTGAGTGCCTGGTCGATATCCGCTATCAGATCGTCGATGTGTTCGATACCCACAGACAAGCGCACCAGGTTTTCGCTTAAACCCAGTTCTGCTTTGCGATCTTCCGGCACTCTCGAATGACTCATGGTGCGCGGATGGCCCACCAGACTTTCGACTCCGCCAAGCCCTTCGGCCGTAGCAAAAAATGTTAGCTTGTTCATAAATTCAGCCACATCATCCTGCGACCCATCCAGTTCAAAAGCCACGACCGCACCGTAACCGGATTCCATTTGCTTGCTGGCAAGCTCGTGCCCCGGATGCGAGGGCAACCCCGGGTAAATAACTTTGCTGACTTTCGCATGCGTCTCCAGCCAACGTGCTATTGCCAGCGCATTCGACTGATGTCGTTCCATCCTGAGCGCCAGAGTTTTGATACCACGAAAGGTCAGGTAAGCATCGAAGGGTCCTGCAACACCGCCGGTTACGGCGGTGATTCCCGCAAGCCGTTCGCCGAGCTTTGCTTCCCGCACCACATTGAGCCCACCCAGCACATCGGAATGGCCACCCAAATACTTGGTCGTCGAATGCATGACGATGTCACACCCAAGCTCCAACGGCCGCTGATTCAACGGCGTTGCAAACGTGTTGTCCACGACGGCCAGTGCGCCCTGTTGATGCGCCACTGCCGCTATCGCCTGAATATCGAACACGCTCAGCAATGGGTTGGTGGGCGTCTCGAACCACACCAGGGCCGTGTTTCCTTGCAGGCGGCGGCCACGTTATCGGGCGAATTGAAGTCCACGAAGGACACCTCGAGCCCGGCTGATTTTGCCCGTACATCCGTCATTAACCTGAAGGTCCCGCCATAGACTTCATTCGGTACGACAACATGCGAGTTGGCCGGCAACAGATCCAGTACCGCTGCGGTCGCAGCCATGCCGGACGCATATGCGAACGCGCGCGTGCCGCCTTCAAGCTCTGCCGCACAACGCTCCAGCGCCGCACGCGTCGGATTGTCACCACGCGAGTAGATATACTCGCGTGGCTCGCCGAAGGCGATATTTTCAAAGGTCGAGCTCGTATAAATCGCAGGCATAACCGCGCCCGTCACCGTATCGACGGTATCGCCGGCATGTACACACCGGGTCTCGGGTTTATCACTGTTGCGGTTCATGACGGATATCCAACTAAATACAGGCGCCCTATCGACGCCACTGGCCGCTACTATAAGAGTAGTAGGCCTTTAAACAAAGGGATAAGCCCACAAAGCCAGGGCAACTGATATCCACTTCGACCCACCGTACAGACATGACAGAGACGCTGAAAACATTGCTAAGCAAGGGCCGGCAACGGCTGGAAGAAAGCAGCCAGTCGCCACGGCTGGATGCGGAAGTACTCCTGGGGTTTGTGCTTGAGGCAGGTCGTGCCTCTATCTATGCAAACTCTGAGCGGGCAGTCACGCAACAGCAGGCCACTCAGTACGACCAACTGATCAGCGAGCGCAGTAAAGGAAGGCCGGTCGCACACCTGACCGGCCAGCGTGAATTCTGGTCGCTGGCCTTGCGGGTCAACGAACACGTCCTGGTGCCGCGACCGGAAACAGAGCTGCTGGTCGAGCGTGCACTGGCGCATATCCCTACTGACAGACCACAGACTGTGCTGGATCTTGGCACTGGCAGTGGCGCGATCGCCACAGCGCTGGCCGTTGAACGCCCGCAAATCAGTCTGCTCGCCACGGATGCCAGTGAGCAGGCCCTGACACTGGCCGCACAGAATGCCGCTAATCATTGCCCCAATCGTATCGGCTTTGCCCTGGGCGACTGGTATAAGGCATTGCCTGCCGGGCAAGCATGCTACGACCTGATAGTCAGCAACCCTCCATATATATCACCGGATGAACAAGACCTGACTGATGCCGAACTTCGCTATGAACCCCCAAATGCACTCTACAGCGGCGATGACGGCCTGGATGCTATTCGTACTATTATTAAAGGATCACCAGTACACCTGAATAAAAATGGCTGGTTGTTACTTGAGCATGGCTTTACACAAACCGAAAACATTGCTGTTTTATTCAGCGAGGCAGGTCTCAGTGATATTCAGAGTTATCATGATCTCGCTGGCCTCCCACGCATGACGGAAGGCCGCATGCTGCGAACCGCCTGAACTCAAGAGCATTAGAAAAATAATCATGCCTACGCAAGATATTCGCTACAGTCGCCAGATCAGTCTCGCCGGGGTCGGCGAAAGCGGGCAGAGACGGCTCGCCGACAGCCAGGTACTGCTAATCGGTGCCGGTGGTCTGGGCACACCTGCGGGCCTGTACCTCGCCAGCTCTGGCGTGGGACATCTGGTCATCAACGATTTTGATACGGTCGATGCAAGCAATCTGCCGCGCCAGATACTCTATCGTGATACGGACAACGGCCAGCACAAGGCGAGTGTTGCCGCCAGCCGGCTCAAAGAGATCAATCCGGAAATCGAAGCTGTACCTATACAGCAAAAACTGGATAGCGATGCGCTGGCAACTCACATCAACTCAAGTGACGTCGTACTCGACTGCACCGATAATTTTGCCAGCCGCTGGCTGATCAACGAGCTGTGCGCGCAACAGAAGACCGCACTGGTTAGCGGTGCGGCTATTCGTATGGAAGGACAAATAAGCGTATTCCGCCACGACCTTGCCACCCCGCCCTGTTATCGATGCCTGTATAGGGAAGAAGACGAGAATCTGAATAACTGTGCGGGTCAGGGCATATTGGCGCCGGTGGCGGGAACCATTGGCTGCATGATGGCGACCGAGACCATAAAGTTATTGCTGGGCCTGAGCAGCCAGCTGCACGGCCATTTGTGGGTCTACGACGCGGGCAGTGGCGCAAGCCGGATGCTGAAGATAGCTGCGCGACCAGACTGCCCGGTGTGTGGCACACCGGGTACCTAAATGCTAACCATCAATGATCTGCACTTCAGCTATCCGGAGAGCGGGTTCAGCCTGCACATACCTGCGCTACATGTAGCTGCCGGTGAAACTCTGGCTATTACCGGGCCGAGTGGCTCGGGCAAAACCACGTTGCTGAACCTCATAGCGGGGATACTTGCGCCAGAGCGCGGCACGCTGCAGTTCAACGGCACCGATTTACGCACGCTGCATGATGCACGGTTGCGGGAACTGCGCATCACCCGCATGGGCCTGGTGTTTCAGGAATTCGAGTTGCTCGAATACTTAAATGTATTTGACAACATGCTGTTGCCATACCGTATCAGCGATGCCCTGCCCCTCACCGACTCGGTTAGCCATTCAGCGAGATATCTTGCCGACCGAGTCGGCATCGGCGGCAAACTCGATCGTTTTCCCGACAAGCTGTCGCAGGGCGAGCGCCAGAGGGTGGCTCTGTGCCGGGCCCTGATCACCAACCCAAAGCTGATACTCGCGGATGAGCCCACGGGCAACCTTGATCCGGCCAACAAAGGTCGGGCACTGGATTTTTTGTTTGATTACGTGCGCACCAACAACGCGGCGTTGATTACGGTGACGCACGACCATCAGCTCGTAAGTCGTTTCGATCGTGTTATTGATTTTCAGGAATTTCTATCTGGCTCTGAGGCAAACCCCACCGGAGTCTTGGCATGACCGACGTCCTGTATCTCGCGTGGCAATACATCCGGTTTCATCGCTGGAAAACCACAATCCTCGTGCTGTCAGTAACGCTGATAATGTATTTACCTGTGGGCTTAAATGTATTGGTCGAGCAAAGCGCCAGGCAATTAACCGCGCGGGCATCTGCCACACCGTTGCTCGTGGGTGCGAAAGGCAGCCCGCTGGAACTGACTTTGAACTCGCTGTATTTCGATGCCGATACACCCGCACTTACCAACGCTGGCGAGGCCGAAACGATCCGGGCAAGTGGGCTGGCCAAGCCCATCCCGCTTTATGTGCGCTTCCGAGTACGCAATCAACCCATCGTCGGAACCACTCTTGAATATTTTACCTATCGCGGCCTGCAGTTTGCGGCCGGCCGACAACTTGCCATGATCGGCGAAGCGGTGCTGGGTGCACACGCCGCACGAGAACTCGGTGTCTCGGTGGGTGACTCGATTATTTCCTCACCTGAAACCGTATTTGATCTCGCGGGTGTTTACCCGCTCAAGATGCAGGTGGTGGGCGTACTGGAGCCCGTTATGACGGCCGACGACAACGCCGTGTTCGTTGATCTCAAGACCAGCTGGATCATGCAGGGCCTCGGTCATGGGCACCAGGACCTGAGTTCGGCTAATGCTGTGGCCTCTGTAATCAAGAACGAAGGTGGCGAAATCATCGCCAATGCTGCCGTCGTGCAATACAACGAAATCACCCCGGAGAATATCGATTCATTCCACTTCCACGGCAGCAACGACAACTTTCCGCTGACCGGCATCATCGCGGCACCTAACGACCGAAAATCGGGCGTCCTGTTACTCGGTCGCTACACGGGAGACAATCAAACCAGCCAGATCGTGCAACCGGAAACAGTCGTGGCAGACCTGCTTGGCACCGTATTCACGGTTCGACAATTTGTGATTTTCGCTGTCAGTATCGTCGGCGTGGCAACGCTTGCAACCGCCATATTAGTATTTCTACTATCGCTGCGACTGCGCCGGCGGGAACGGCTGACGCTGTTCAAAATTGGTGGCGCAAATCCGGCTATTACCGGCGTGTTGCTGGCCGAGGTCATCAGTGTGGTGGTATTAAGTGCTTTGCTGGCTACCGGGCTCACGCTGGTAACCCAGAAGTTTGGCGCAGATGTCATTCGCCTCTTTATATTAATTTGAATAATAATTTGAGCTTTAATAACTTCTTTAGCAGATTGTATACATTCGGAGTGACGCCAGTGCCTGCCGTATTTCATCGGATCATTGTTCTGACTGCGTGTCTGCTGGTCACGGTCGCCTGCGAACAAGCAACAGAGCGGCCAGCCGTTGTCGGCCAAGTTGCGAGTGAAACCCTGAACATTTATACCGTTAACTATCCATTGGCTTATTTTGCCAGACGCATTGGTGGCGAATTCGTGACGGTCAATTTCCCGGCACCTGCGGGAGTGGATCCGGCAATCTGGCGACCAGCGCCGCAAGTCATACTCGATTATCAGCAGGCCGACCTGATCTTGCAAAACGGTGCGGGTTACGCGGCATGGACCACGCAGGCGACACTGCCAACAGAACGCATAGTTGATACGTCCACGCTTTTCCGCGACCGTCTGATTAGAATCGAAGCATCAGTCAGGCACCAGCACGGCCCCGAAGGTGATGCCCATACTCACGGAGATACCGCATTTACAACGTGGCTGGATCCTGAACTTGCGGCGCTGCACGCAGAAAGCATACTTGCAGCCATCGTGCGGGTACGGCCCGAGCAGGCAACGGAATTCACAGCCAACTACCAATCTCTGCTTGCAGATCTGCAAAATCTCGATGCCGAACTCAGTGCTGCGTTCCAGCAGTCGTACGACGCCGTAATAATTTTCTCGCACCCTGTGTATCAGTACCTCGCCAGAAAATACGGTGTGCAGGCATCAACCATGCATTGGGAACCGGATCAGCCTTTGGCGGCAGAAGATTTGCAGCAGTTGGCCGGGATACCTGGCGGCCTCAGGCTGGTGATCTGGGAAAGCGCACCGTATGAAACAAACATCAACGCTCTGAACAAGGCCGGTTATCAGTCGATAGTGTTTAATCCGGCTGCCAACCCGACCGGGGGCACGGACTACCTCGAAATCATGGCGATGAACGCGGTTGAGCTGAGCGACATACTGCGATGAGAAAATTAGCGCCCACTGTGGCATTAGCTGCCATAGCCCTGTTGCTACCGCTGGTAACTGCGGCGGATGCGATCATTCGCACCCAGGCCATGTTTGCAGAAACCATAGCCGAGATATCTCTGACTGATGCAGAACTCACGGTCGAACTGGAGATCGGCATGCAGGACATTCCTGCCTTTCGTAATTTGTTGCCGGATGAAATTTATCGCGATCTCGGCTACGGCGAAGAACGCCTTAAGGAACGTCTCCAAAAGTTCTTCGATCAAGATCTCGTCTTTTTAACCGGCGACAGCACTAAACTGACCGGACGACTGACATCAATGGCACCCGAAGAACGTATCAGGCGCGACCCTATATCCGGCGAACCTGTACCTGTAAAGGAAGATGCGATCGAGACCGTGATTCGCGCGCGGCTAGTCTACGAACTCAACGAACAGCTCGATACACTTTCATTCGGAGCTGGCATCACTCTGCGCAACGCCAGCATCGGCTACGTCTTCTACCACCAGACGATTGCCGTCAACGACTTTCGCTACCTGACGCCAGCCCAGACCGTGAATCTGGACTGGAATGATCCGTGGTACTCAGCCTTCAGCAAGCGCGCACTACAGCGTACTTATTTCGCGCCAATGAGCGGTTTTATTTACGTCGAACCCTACGAGGTACGCAAGGAAATTATTCTGAGGCCCAAGGATCTGCAGCATTGGATTGAACTGGGACTTAGCGACAAGGACATCATTCCTGCCGGCGATCAGGCGGAAATCCGACGCAAAGTAGGGGAGTTCCTGCGCGTGCATCACAAAGTGCTGATCGACGGCGAGAGCATCGAACCGGAACTTGCGCGTATTAATTTTTTGGAGCGCACTCTAAGAACCAGCCGGGTGATAGACCCACCGGTCGATCTGGACATTAACGCCGCCATCCTCGGGGCGATCTTTGTGTACCCGACGGTTGAGCCGCTGCCGCAGAAAGTGACGATGGAGTGGGATCTGTTCAACGACAAGATTCAGCGAGTGCCTGTCTCAGCCGTAGATCAGGCAGGGCCTTTACCGAGCTTCCTGGAGCCCGATTACGCGGTGCTTGAGTGGCAGAATTTCCTGAAGAACCCGGAACTGCCCACGCTGGTCGATCTGCGTTCGCCGCCCACCGATGCGCAGCGTGCGGCCAACTATCTGCAGTGGATCATGCTGGTGTTAACTTTGTTGCTGGCGTGGCAATGGTGGAAAGGACGGGGCAATGCCGGGGCGAACAGTACGCGTGCAGGCCTGACGGTTGCCTCAGCCCTGGTGATTACCTCGATTAGCTTCTGGGTAGGACAGGGATCGTCTGTGTCCGACGAGCAGGCTGCCGAACTGGTCGGCGGCTTGTTACACAATATTTATCGTGCTTTCGATTTCCGTCAGGAAGAGCAAATCTATGACGTGCTGGACCAGAGCGTCGAAGGTGATCTGCTGGTGGATATCTATCTCGAAACCCGTCGCGGACTCGAACTGGCTAACCAGGGTGGTGCCAGAGCCAAAGTGAAGAACATCGAAATTATCGATCTGGCAACGCGCTCAGGCGGCGATGGCGGCCTGTTAGCAGACGTCACGTGGAAAGTTAGCGGCTCAGTCGGTCACTGGGGCCATATCCATCAGCGGCAGAATCAGTACGAGGCAGAATTGCGCATCGACCCCGTCGAGGGCACGTGGAAACTAACGGGCCTTGAGCTAATTTCCGAACAACGCCTGTAAATCATACCCCGCAAAATTATGCGGCGCGGTCATCGTAACCCAGTAACGATGCTAGCCAGCGTTCAGCCGTCGCGACCAGTATGCCCTTGCGTTTAGCGTAATCTTCAACCTGGTCGCGGCCAATTTTGCCGACAGCGAAGTATGAGGACTTCGGGTGTGCGTAGTAAAAGCCGCTGACGGCAGCCGTGGGCAGCATCGCGAAGGATTCAGTCAGCGTGATGCCTGTGTTGTGTTCTGCGTCGAGTAACTTCCAGAGCGTCGCCTTCTCGGTATGATCCGGACAGGCCGGGTAACCGGGCGCCGGACGTATGCCATGATAGGTCTCGGCTATAAGCTGTTTGTTATCGAGCTGTTCGTCTGCTGCGTAACCCCAGTGCTCCACGCGCACCCGCGCGTGCATGTGCTCTGCGCAGGCCTCAGCCAGGCGGTCGGCCAACGCTTTCAGCAATATCGCGTTGTAGTCATCATGCTCTGCTTCGAACTCGCGCACTTTCGCGTCTATGCCAATACCAGCAGTTACCGCAAATGCACCTATGTAATCGGCCACACCGATTGGGGCGATAAAATCGGCCAAACAGCGGTTGGCCTGATCACCGGATTTCTGCCGTTGCTGCCGCAGATGATGCAGAGTCGCCAGGCGTTCATTTCTGGATTCGTCAGCAAATATGGCGATGTCATCATCACCGTCTCGATTGGCCGGGAAAAGTCCAATCACGGCTCGCGCGGTTAACCACTGCTCATCGATTATTTTTTCGAGCATTATAAGCGCATCGTTATACAGCGAAGTTGCCGCTTCACCGACAACCTCGTCTTCGAGTATGGCCGGAAACTTGCCGTGAAACTCCCAGGCATTAAAGAACGGCATCCAGTCGATATATTCCTTGAGCGTCGTCAGCGAAATATCATCGAATACCTGCACACCCAACTGCTTCGGCACCGGCGACTGCCATTCACTCCAGTCTATGGCCGTCTTATTCTCGCGCGCCTGCTCCAGACTCAGATGCACTGTTTTATCTAATTTACTGGCATGTCGCTCACGACGCACCCGGCAATCTTCCTTGATGTCTGCAACGTATGCGCTGCGACCGCTGGGGCTGATCAATTTTTGTGCCACACCCACCGCGCGCGACGCGTCTTTCACGTACACAACCGGACCCTCGTACTGGGGATCGATTTTCACCGAGGTATGCGCAGGTGAGGTTGTTGCCCCACCTATCAACAGCGGCAGATCCAGCGACAGCCGGGTCATTTCGCCGGCAACATGCACCATCTCATCAAGCGACGGGGTGATTAACCCGGACAAGCCGATCATATCGGCCCCTTCCTCACGAGCAGTTTGCAGTATACGTTCGCACGGCACCATCACGCCGAGATCCACGACTTCAAAGTTATTGCACTGGAGCACCACACCAACAATGTTTTTACCGATGTCATGCACATCCCCCTTCACGGTTGCCATGACGATTTTGCCGGCTTTGGCAGCACCCCCACCCTGCTCCTCAATAAACGGCACCAGGTGAGCCACAGCTTTTTTCATAACTCGTGCAGATTTAACCACCTGCGGCAGGAACATCTTGCCGGCACCGAACAGGTCACCAACCCGGTTCATGCCATCCATGAGCGGGCCTTCGATGACATCCAGCGGTCGGTCAGTGTGCAACCGAGCCTCTTCGGTATCTGCCACGATGAATTCGTCTATACCCTTGACCATTGCATGACTGAGCCGTTCATTAACCGGCAGTTCGCGCCATTCCTCGATTTTCTCCTCGACATCATCTTCACCCGTTTCCTGGTATTTACCTGCCAGCGCCAACAGCCGCTCGGTTGCATCGTCGCGGCGATTGAGAATCACGTCTTCAACTGCTACCCGCAATTCATCGGCTATGTCGTCATACAGGGCCAGCTGGCCCGCGTTGACGATCCCCATATCCAAACCCGCCATGATCGCGTGGTATAGGAATACCGAGTGCATCGCTTCGCGCACGGGGTTGTTGCCACGAAACGAGAAGGACACGTTACTGACCCCACCGCTGACATGCGCATTCGGCAAGCCTTCCTTGATTCTGCGAGCAGCTTCAATGAATGCCACACCGTAATCATTGTGCTCAGGTATGCCAGTCGCAACGGCAAATATATTCGGATCAAAGATTATGTCCTCGCCCGGTATGCCCACTGTTTCGGTCAGTAATTTGTAGGCACGCGCGCAAATTTCGAATTTTCGCTCTACCGTCTCCGCCTGACCTTCTTCGTCGAAGGCCATAACGACAACGGCCGCGCCGTAACGTTTCACTAATCGCGCTTGCGCGAGGAACGGCTCTTCACCTTCTTTCATGCTGATGGAATTTACGATGGGTTTGCCCTGTATACAGCGCAAACCTGCCTCGATAACCTGCCACTTTGAGGAGTCGACCATGATGGGTACACGAGCGATATCCGGTTCAGCTGCAATCAGATTCAGAAACCGCTGCATCGCCGTCTCGGAATCGAGCATGCCCTCGTCCATGTTGATATCGATTACTTGCGCGCCGTTCTCCACCTGCTGGCGGGCAACCTGCAAGGCAGCGTTGTAATCATCACCGGTAATCAGCCGCCTGAAGATGGCTGACCCGGTAACGTTGGTGCGTTCGCCAACGTTCACGAACAGCGAGTCGGGGCCAACCTCGAAAGGCTCCAGACCGCTCAACCGTAATACCGGCGAAATAACCGGAATGGGCCGCGGCGTGACATCCCCGACCGCGTCCCGTATGGCAGTAATATGCGCCGGAGTGGTGCCGCAACAACCACCGACGATATTCAACAAGCCCTGTTGCGCAAAATCGCCCAGAATCCCGGCCATATATTCCGGCGTATCGTCGTATCCGCCGAATTCGTTGGGCAAACCGGCGTTCGGGTGCACGCTGACATTCGTACCAGCGATGCGTGCCAGCTCACTCAAGTATGGGCGCAGGTCTTCGGCGCCAAGCGCGCAGTTAAGCCCTATAGCCAGCGGTCGCGCATGCGCTACCGAGATCCAGAATGCTTCTGTCGTTTGCCCGGACAACGTACGTCCGGACGCATCGGTGATCGTGCCGGAGATCATGACCGGTATGTCATCACCAGACTCATCGCGATATTCCTCCACCGCAAATAATGATGCCTTGGCGTTCAGGGTGTCGAAAACCGTCTAGAGCAAAATGTAATCGGCACCGCCTGCAACCAGTGCACGGGTAGCAACCAGATACGTTTTACGCAGTTTCTCGAAACTCGTGTTGCGGAAAGCAGGATCGTTCACATCGGGCGACAGGGAGGCCGTACGGCTGGTCGGTCCCAGCACGCCAGCAACGAAACGCTGCACTCCGGTCTCCCTGGTTACTTCATCTGCAACCCTGCGGGCAAGCTTTGCGCCCGCCTCGTTCAGCTCGGCCACGAAATCCTGCATCCCGTAATCGGCCAGCGATTCGGCATTGGAGTTGAAGGTATTGGTCTCGAGGATATCGGCACCTGCCTCCAGGAATGCCCGGTGTATATCCATGATGATATCCGGCCGGGTCAGCGTCAGCAGATCATGATTGCCACGCAGTTCCGAATCCCAGTCGGCGAAGCGTTCACCACGGTAATCTGCTTCATGCAGATTACGCTGCTGCACCATCGTGCCCATAGCGCCATCCAGAATGGCTATACGCTGCCCGAGCAGTTCAACCAGCGCCGTGCGCCGTGCCTGTGCATCAGCCATCAGCAGCATCTCCATTAGCTGGCTGTTGACTCGTATCCTTATGATTGGGTCGAATACCTAAGGCGTAACAAATCGCGTAGGTCAGTTCGGCTCGATTAAGCGTGTAGAAATGAAATTCGTTCACGCCTTCTCGCTGCAGTTTCTCCACCAGGTCAATCGCCACACTGGCGGAAATCATTTGACGAGTTTCCGGATCATCGTCCAGTCCCTCGAAACGCTCGTGCAACCACTTCGGTACAGATGCACCACACGCGTCCGAGAAGCGCAGCAATGAGGAGAAATTCGATATAGGCAGGATACCTGGCACAATAGGCGCAGCTATGCCCGCTGTCGTCGCGAGATCACGGAACCGCAGATAAGAATCTGCATCAAAGAAAAACTGAGTGATGGCGCGGTTAGCGCCTGCATCCAGCTTGCGCTTCAGGTTGTCCAGATCCGCTATCGGACTTTGCGCCTCCGGGTGTACTTCAGGATAGGCGGCTACAGAAATATCGAAATCAGCAACCCTTCTCAACCCAGTCACCAGATCGGCTGCGTATTCGTAGCCATTGGGATACGGCACGTATTTGTCTGCCCCCTGCGGCGGGTCACCTCGCAGGGCAACGATATATCGCACCCCATCTTCCCAGTATCCTTTCGCGATAGCATCGATCGCCTCCCGGTCAGCATCGACGCACGTCAGGTGTGGCGCGCCGGTGAGTGCGGTCTCCGCATTGATGCGACTCACGATGCGGTGGGTACGATCACGGGTAGAGCCGTCGGCACCGTAAGTCACGGAAACAAAGCGCGGTTGTAACGGCGCCAGGCGTTTTACCGTATTCCAGAGCGTCTCTTCGCTCTTGGGTGTCTTCGGTGGAAAAAACTCGAATGACACCTGCACCGGTGTGCCGTGGTTGTTACTTTCTTTGTGGTTTTTATAGTTCATAGGTTCCGGTTCCAAATTCCATTGCGGGTACCGCCGCAAGCAACGCAAACCCCGGCAGCCTGCCTGCAAGATCGCGCCGCGGGCCACTGCGCAGCCCCACTTCGGCCAACATGACGGCCAGCTGATTTTCCGCCAGGCCACTGAGTGAGTGCTGAGTGTCCAGGCTGGTCCTTATCGGGTCGAAACGATCCAGCACCAGCAGTCGTCCCTCTGGTCGCAACACCCGGGTAGCTTCGCGCAGCACTTCGCGCGGCCGTTCTGTCAGTGTCAGCACCTGGTCGAGTAGCAGCGTGTCAAAGCTGTTTGCAGCAAACGGCAATGCATGCATATCGCCCTGGCGCAAGGTGCAGTTGCGAATTCCAGCCTCGCGCACTCGGGTACGGGCGACCACCCGCATGGCGGGCGAGATGTCGACGCCGGTGGCCTCACGTGCACGCGCGGCCAGATGGCACAACACTGCGCCGGTGCCCGAACCCACATCGAGAAACTCGCCCAGCTCACCCGGAATCTCAGCCAACGCCACCGCCAGATCGTCTTCTGCCGCGATACCCGGTATCTGGCTGCGGCCACTGGCCAGCAACAGATCTTTGTCAGACCAGGCCCGTCTGGCCCGAATACGCCGAACCTGTGACATCTTGTCGCGATCCCCAGCAATGGTGGGCTCGTCTACGGCCATCCTGCCAAGCAGCACCGACACGAAGGCGCGCACAGACGGATCCCCAGGCAACCGGTAATACACGCTGTGACCATCCCTGAATCTATCCGCCAACCCGCCCTCGCAGAGGATACGCAGGTGCCGCGATACCCTCGGCTGGCTTTGCTCCAGCACCGTCTGCAACTCACCCACAGTCGCCTCACCCGCAGCCAGTAAGGCCAGCAGGCGCAACCGCGTAGGATCCGACGCAGCTTTCAAGGAATTGACGGAGTCTTCCAGATGCATGGAGATCTAATATAAAGATTTCTTTATATTTGTAAAGGACCCGCCACTGATTTTGCGGTGTTGGGCCTCAGACAGCCCTACAGCGGCTGGAATTGATATCGCTATCTACATAATCCCCACCAACCATGTCCTGTTACGGCCACCAATAATCGGCATAATTGAAGCTGATTTTTATCTGTCCAGGATCCTACCCCATGCCTATAGAGTGGAAATGCGAGCGACCAGACCTGATGGTGTACACAGTAACCGGCAAGCTCGGGCTCGCCGAAATGGCGCAGGCAGAACAAGAATCCGATGCCCTCATCACCAAGGCCATGAATTGGAAAGTGCTGATCGTGCTCATCGACTTTGAAGGCTGGGCCCAGGAGGAAGGCTGGGCGGATACGATCATAATTGAGAAACTCGATGACAACACAGACCGAATGGCAATCTCCGGACCGCCGGAATGGCGCGATCAGATCGAGATGTTCACGCTGAAAGGCTTGCGACCGATTGAAATTGAGTACTTCAACTCCGAGGAAGAAGCACGCGACTGGCTCGGAGTGAGCTGAAAAGCTCCCGGGTTAGACCCGTAGCCATGCTTTCTAGTGCACAGACCTGCCAGTTACAACGCCAAGTTCAGCGATAAAACCAATAATGCGCTCCGCAGGAAGAGTGTAAAGCTGGTTGCAAAACTCGCATCGAATTTCGACCGGATCCTGATTCGTAATTATGTCCTGCAGTTCCACTGCACCAAGCATCTTCAGCATGTTCTCGATGCGCTGATCGGAGCAGTCGCAGTGAAACACCACTGATTCCGGTTTGAACAAGCGGATGTCGTCATCAGGAAATAATGCCGACAGCAACACTTCATCCTGTACCTGACTCATTCGACCTACATCCAACCCCTGCAAACCTGCAATCATGCGTTTCCAGTAACCGCTGCCGGATTTTCGTTCTGGCATCATCTGCAGCATCAGCCCGACAGCCTGCTCTGCATCAGCTGCAAGAATGAATAAAGTCGGTAGTTGAACAGATTGCTGGTAATAAATCGCCAGAGATTCGGCCAGACTGATTTCAGACAACGGCACTATGCTCTGATAACGCTTTGCCTTGTGGCCAGACTCGACTGTTATGCACAAGGCACCACCATCGACCAGCTCGGTAAACGTTTCAGGAACATCATCACCAAAACGAGCCAATCCACGCATGCGCAGCTGGTGATCACACTGCAGAACCATAAGACGCAAGTGCTCGCCTCCTTGTATCTGCAGAGTAAGTTGGCCATCAAATTTCAGATTTCGTCCAAGCAACGCAGTGGCCGCGAGCGCTTCTCCCAACATCTCACGCACCTGCACCGGATAGTCATCAGCTGTCAACAAGTGTTGCCAGGTATCTTTAAGTCTGACAAAACTGCCACGAATTTCTTCGTCTTCGAATACGAAGCGTCGCAACGTATCTGTGGTACTCATGCTCCCATAACGACATCATGCAGATGTCGTTAT
>PVMS01021828.1_pt1 | contig 24648 bp, 27 predicted proteins | sample 1853461 | NCBI WGS metagenome assembly PVMS01 (sample SAMN08582032, study PRJNA380276) | Marine sediment metagenome, whole genome shotgun sequencing project. | isolation source: ocean sediment barecode stripped | collected 2017 | reverse complement strand
TGAGCTTAACTTTCTCAAATTGGGAATTATTGTAAGCGATCTCCTTATTATCGGAGCTGTATGATAGGGTAGGGCTTAAGCCCGGTATTACCAACAAGAAAAAAAGACTTAGAAAAATTTTATGTAATAGTGAGTTTCTATACATAGTAACTGAAAGACCTTTCCTTCTAATTATAAGCATTATAAGAAACACTAACAATCAATCAAATATCAGAGTACGGTTGCCGTAAACAAGTATATGGCGTTTCAGATGGTGCCAGATGGCCTGTGATAGGACTACTTTTTCAAGATCACGTCCCTTTCTGACAAGGTCCTCGATATTGTCCTTATGGCTTACTCGGACAACACTTTGTTCTATAATGGGACCGGCGTCTAACTCAGCTGTGACATAGTGGCTTGTGGCCCCGATAATTTTTACCCCACGCTCGTAGGCGGAATGATAGGGCTTTGCGCCGGGGAATGCAGGTAGAAAAGAATGGTGAATGTTAATTATTTTGTTTGGATAGTGTGATACAAATTCATCACTTAGAATCTGCATATATCTGGCGAGAACAATGAAATCAATCTTATATTTTTTAAGAATTTCGAGTTGTTTCTCCTCAGCGTTCTTCTTATTCTCTTTAGTAACAGAGATTGTATGATGGTCAATTCCAAATGTTCTCGCAATCGGCTCAAGATCGGTGTGATTGCTTATAATGAGTGGTACCTCTACATTCCATTCACCGGATTGGCTTTTTGATAGAATGTCATGAAGGCAGTGGGACATCTTTGAAACAAAAATAGCCATTCGCGGGGTGTAGTCTGAGAAATACAGTCGCCATTGCATTTCAAATTTTTCACCTATCAGAGTATCAAAATACTCGCCGATTTTTTTAGAGGGTATTGAAAAGTTTGCAAGGTCCCATTCTACCCTCATAAAAAATATGTTTTGTTCTGCATCAACATGCTGGTCGAGATATAGAATGTTCCCATCATTTTTGAAAATGAATTCCGTAATGGCTGAAACCAGGCCTTTTCTATCGGGGCAGTGTATTAGTAATATTGCCGATCGATTTTGTTCTTGTGTACTCATTTTAGTTAGTTAGATAGGTAGCAGTATTTTAAGCGATTAATGTCGTCCCATTAGCTCGTATATCTCGTCATCATTAAGGCCGAAATAATGTGCAATTTCGTGCTGAAGAACTTCATTTACCCTGTCTTCTATTTCTTTTTCAGTTCTGCATACTCTTTCTATATCTTTTCGGTAAAGCACTATTTCATCGGGCAATCTTATCCCCTGCCATATACTCCTCTGTGGAAGGGGGGTTCCTCTATAAAGCCCAAGTAGTAACCCTTTGCCTCGGATCTTTAGTTTCTCAAGATCTTCAGTACTTGGATAATCCTCTACAGTGATCACCACATTGTCGATTTTATTCCTAAATTGCTCAGGAATTTTTTCGTAAGCATTATCTACTAATTCTTCAAACTTTTTTCTATTCAGTTTTCTAACCTACCAAATTTATAATGAAATCGTATAAAATACTATATCATGTTTAAGAGGCTTTCAATTTTAATCAAAGACAATTCTATGCTTGAACAATTTAGACTAAATATTTTTAATGCAACTTTTTGGGGTATCTCTTATCATATGATAAGAATGAGGTCTTTGTTGTTCTAAATAATGGATAGATGAGGTGAGATATGAATAAAATTCTACTAAAAATTCCAGTCTGTGCGATAGTTTTACTGTTTTATGTTTTTATTTCGTCAGGAAATACAAAAGAAAATACTAATAATACAATAAACAAAAGTTCTCATAGCACTTTGGCAGAGCTTGGAGAAGCTAAAGATTCGCCTGTTGAACTAGGAGAAGTGGAATGGATTAGAAATTTTGATGAGGCTACAACCAAGGCTAAGAAGCTAAATAAACCTTTGCTTGTGCTTTTTCAAGAGGTTCCGGGATGCAGCACATCTTCAGGTTACGGCAAAAATGTTCTAAGTCACCCCCTTATTGTTGAAGCCATTGAAACACTCTTTGTTCCGGCGGCGATTTATAATAATAAGGGTGAAGATGAAAAGGTGCTAAAGTCATTTGGGGAGCCTTCGTGGAATAATCCAGTAGTGAGAATTATGACCCCGGAGCGTCAAGAGCTAGTTTCAAGGCTAAGCGGGGATTATACGAAAGCCGGATTAGTGGGAGCAATGATCACCGCTCTAGAGAGTAATAATAAGACGGTGCCGCCATATTTGAGTCTTTTAGCCCAGGAATTGAATGTGAAATCTGGAAGCAGAGAGCGTGCAGTTTTTGCTATGCATTGTTTTTGGATAGGAGAGGGAAAGCTAGCAAATATTAAGGGTGTGATTTCAACCCAGCCGGGTTTTATGGGTGGGTATGAAGTTGTAGAACTCGAGTTTAATCCTAAAATTATTTCATTTGAAGACCTTGTGAAAAAAGGAAAATCAAATAATGTTGCCAGTCATATTTTTACTGTAAACAGTGGACAGAGTGCCGTAGCTAAGGATATTGTAGGGGAGGGTTCTGTTTCTCCCAGTAGTAGCTTCAGACCCGATAGCAGACCTAAATATTATTTGTCCGGTACTTTATACAGATATGTGCCCATGACGAATTTGCAAATTGCTAGGGTAAACGCCTCACTTGGAAGCTTGCGGTCTCCGGATTCATTCTTGTCACCCAGACAGTTAGAGCTTTATAAATATATTGAAAACCATCAGGAGCTAAACTGGCCTAATTCACTTCGTAGCTCTGATTTTAATACTGCCTGGAATAAAACTATTTCCTTACTTAACAAGCAAATCAGCCGAAGGTAGGTCCCTGGATTTAAAAGTTGTTTTTCTGCAATTATCCACGAACGAGATTAATTCCGGGAAGAAAATTTTGAAATTATATTCTAGCGCCTCATAATTTGAATTTATATCTTCTATTCCGCCTTCAATGGACTGGGCTTTTTTGAAACGTATGGATATTCGTTTTGATATTCTGTATAGAGCAAGTGCTACCCCATCAAGATTCCTATAGGACCCTAGCCAGTCTTCTTCAATCATAGTAGGTAGACGATCTCTAAGTTTCTCTGGAAGTGTGTTTTCCCGGCTTATTAGCAGGTCATATACTCTATTAGTAAACTTGAATAGTTCGACATTTGAATATTGAGACCAATTTTTTGCAAGAAAGTGATCAAAGCTTAAGTCAACAATGATCCCCGCAAATCTTCTTCTATCCGGTCTAAGTAATTTTTTACATGCTAAGAACTTCTCATTAGAGTCAGTATAGGCATCTACCTTTCTATGTGTCTTAATGCCTTTTATTATCTCAGGGCTGTATTCGTTTCCCAGATGCCCTTTGACGAAATCTCCCAATAAATTTCCAAGTAAAGATTCGTCTGAATCCTCTGCTAAATATAGGTGTGCTAGATAATTCATTGTTCCTTTTCTCAGGATCGTATTTATTTCTTAGTAATTAGTAACTTTTGAACCGAGAAATGCAACCGACTTTAATGGTTATTGGGAGAAATTTATTAATTAATCTCTACCAATTCTACATCAAAAATAAGGGTTGAATTCGGCGGAATTACAGGTGGGTGCCCGTTAGGTCCATACCCAAGGTCAGGCGGTATTATGAGCTGGCGTTTCTCACCTACTTTCATATCTGCAATTCCTTCGTCCCAGCCTTTGATTACCTGGCCTACACCCAGGGTGAACTCTATCGGCACTCCTCTTTTAATTGAGCTGTCAAATACACTTCCGTCTTCGAGTTTGCCTGTATAATGGACTTTTACCTTCTTTCCCTTTTCGGGTTTATCCCCTTCACCTGGTTCAATTACGATATATTTTAAGCCTGATGGTGTTTCCTGTATATCTCCAGACATTTTCTCCTCCTTTGAGAAAGCGTTCGTAGTTAAGTTAAACGAAACTGCTAAAAAAAGAATAAATAATAAAAATGTTATATGACTACTTTGTATTCTAGATAGCATTATAGTCTCCGTTTTATTTGAATTGATTTATATCGGTGTATTGCTGATAGAATAATACTTTACCCTAATACTTATTATTAAACCATAATTATTTTCCTTTGAAATCAGGTTCTCTTTTCTCGAGAAATGCTTTCATACCTTCAACTCTATCATCAGAATCGAAACATAACGAAATGAGTTTTTTCTCAAGAAGAAGCGCTTTTTGTAATTCCATCTCTGACCCTGAATTTATTGCTTTTTTTGACATACTGACTGCAAATGGCGCTCGTTTAGCAATAGACTCGGCCAATTTCCTTGCTTCACTCATTATTTCCTCATGAGGCACAACCCTTTCAACCAGACCAATTCTAAGAGCTTCTTCAGCGCTAATCATCTCACCGCTAAATATGAGCTCTTTGGCTTTGCCTACGCCCATGATCCGTGTAGTTCTTTGCGATCCTCCCCATCCCGGGAATATTCCAAGCTTAACTTCAGGGAAACCCATTTTTGCTTTTTCCGAGGCTATTCTTATATCACATGCAAGAGCAAGCTCACACCCACCGCCTAATGCATACCCGTTTATAGCGGCTATAGAAGGACATGGGCTATTTTCTATAAGACTATATACGTTGTGGGCGTAGTCCGTATACTCTCTAAATTCGGTGCTACTCATCTCGCTCATTTGAGCTATGTCAGCACCTGCGACAAAAGCTTTCTCACCTGATCCTGTGATAATTAAGGCTTTTATTTCTTCTTTTGGAAAATCTTTCTCAATAAAGTTACCAAGATCCCTAAGCGTATCCCAATTGAGAGCATTTAGAGCTTTTGGACGATTAATAGTAAGGACGCCTACGCCGCTTGGTTCTTTCTGATAATCTATATATTCATATCCCATTTCTTCCTCCTGTCTATTTTTATTCTTTCACATCAAGCCATATTTGTTAAAGGGAGTCTTGTGAGGGCTTTGAATTAAAAATTATTTGTCTCGGGCCAAAGTCCATTAAGACTTTTGATCCTTGGACTTTTTGACTCTACTTTTAGTTTTGGGTGAGACTTTTTCTGGTTTGGTCTCCAGATCCTCAACTTTTTCTTCGAGTTTAGCTATTTTTACTTCAAGGGAGTCTATTGTATTAAGAAGTTTATCCCTTTCATTTCGTTCAGGAACGTTTCTTTGCTCTAAACTTTGTTCCATAAAATCCTGTACGTAATCCTTAAATTCTGAAGATTTTTCGATGGCTCTTTCCATAAGTGAGCTATTAAACCATATATCCATCATCTTATGTGTGGACTCTTCCCATGATTCGTAGAGCTTTTTGAAATATCCAAGGTAATAAATTTCATCAAGTTCTTTTTTCTTAGCCGACTCAGTTTCCCCTAATTTTTTGATTTCCTAACTTATCATTAGGCTAACAAGCCTTTTATCTTTCTATTATGGCGCAATAGTTAATGCACCTACTAGTTTACCAAGCGGAAACCAAGATATAAAGAAACTCTTATACAAAATGGAAACTGAGAACTTTTATTTTTGGGTTTCATAATAGTCTCAAAATACTTGGAGTTTTATTCTTATTGACCCAGGAAATCATGTTGCCCGGGGGCAAGGTATCCTATTACAAAGAGAGTAAAGAGAATTATGCCAAATCCGAGTACCGCTCCCAAAGCAGCCTTTCTTCCCTTCCAGCCTGATGCCAGCCTACCGTGAATAAGGACTGCATATAGAAACCAGGTAACCAAAGACCAGGTCTCCTTTTGTCCCCACTCCCAAGAAGCCCCCCATATTTCTTTTGCTAATAAAAGGCCCAGTGCTATTCCAATCGTAACAAGAGGGAAACCGATTATAAGGCATAGGTGGTTTATCCTATCGAGAGTTGTAAGTGATGGAAATTTTTCTAGAAAACTGCCTACATGTTTGGATTTGATCTTATTTTCTTGAAATAAATATAAAATCCCGGAAATAAATGCAACTGTGAATAACGCTTCACCAAGAAGTATGAGTGCTATATGAATCAGTATCCATGGATTGCTTAGTGTGGCATTATGCTCAATTATGCCCTGAGGCAGTATTATGTGCGGAAGCGTCATAATAAATGCCAGGGGCGCTGCAAAGGCGCCTAATAATGAGGCCTTAAATTTTATTTGTGAGGCTATGTAAACGAGCGAAATAAACCAGGCAAATAGGTATAGTGTGGTATCAAATCCTTGTGCTAACGGGTTTCCTCTAGTGTATACGTAAATCAAGCTTATTGTTTGAAGAGCTGCCCCTAAAACAATAAAGTAGAAGCCTAACTTAGATAGATTTCTTCCCTTCGTCCAAAAATGGCTACCGTAGAAAATTGAGGATAAAAAATATGAGAGAACTACAATCCAAGACCAATCCATATCTATATTTTATTTATGATGAGAGTAAATACAACAAAAGCTCCTAAATTATGAAATATATTTTAAAAATGTAAGTGGTTTAGTTAAACTTCAGATTAACTTAGACTAGAGATTCAATATAAGTGTATTTTGAGGATTTGGTGTTAATTTCCTTTGAGACTTTCAGTTTGATAATATGTTGTTAGTGCGTCAATTAGTTCGTTTAGTTCCCCATTTAATATTTCTTCAATTTTGTAGAGAGTTAGGTTTATTCTATGATCGGTGATTCTGCCGTCACGGAAATTATACGTTCTTATTTTTTCACTTCTATCTCCGCTTCCTATCTGGGTTTTCCGTGCATCGGCAAATTCGCTTTGTCTTTTCTCTTCCTCAATCTCGTAGAGTTTTGCTCTTAACATTCTCATTGCATGGGCGCGGTTTTTATGTTGAGATCTTTCGTCCTGGCATTGAACGACTATTCCGGAAGGTAGATGAGTAATTCTGATTGCTGAGTCAGTTTTGTTTACATGCTGCCCACCGGGACCTGAAGCCCGGTAAGTGTCTATTTTTAGGTCTTTTTCATCAATTTCAATTTCTACATCATCAGGCTCGGCAAGGATAGCAACAGTTGATGTAGATGTATGAATTCTGCCACTGGTCTCAGTTGAAGGGACTCTCTGGACTCTATGCACGCCACTTTCATACTTTAATTTACTATATACATTTTTCCCTTCAATTGACCCTATTATCTCCTTAACCCCGCCAATCCCGGTTTCACTTATATTCATAATCTCGACTTTCCAGTTTCTATCTTCCGCATAACGTGAGTACATTCTGAAGAGGTCTGCTGCAAATAATGCCGCTTCATCCCCGCCTGTTCCGGCCCTTATTTCTATAAAGACGTTTTTACCGTCATTAGGGTCTTTTGGTAGGAGCAGCAGACGTAATTGATTCTCTAGGCTATCCCGGTCTTTAACAAGTTTGTCAATCTCTTCACGAGCTAATTCTCCTAGCTCTTTATCTTTTAGTAAACTCTGGTTTTTCTCTATTTCCTCATGCGTATACTTATATTGACGGTATATTTTTATAATCTCGTCAAGATCGGAAAGCTCTTTTGAATATTGATGTATCTCAGTGGGGCTTATCCCGGGTTTACTAAGACTCTGCTCGATTTCTATATATTTTTTCTCGACTTCTTCAAGTCTATTTAACATTGAACCTTCTGCCATTTCGCCTTTTATCTTCACACATCTTGCAATAATTTCAAGATAAGATTAAACTTGTTGTGGTAATATAATGGAAACAATGGATATTCTTGAGGGCAAGATTAAGGAAGCCTTGTCGATAAAAACAAAGATAGAGGCAGAACACAGAAATCTTTCAGATGAAGTTCTGAAGCTTCGAGAGAGTGTTGAAAAGCTTGAGAAGGAAAAAGATGGTATTAAACATAAGCTGGAAAAGGTTATTGAAAAGGTAGAAATCTATTTAAGTAGGTCAGAGGCTTAATGTGAAACGTCTTAAGATCAGGTTTTTTGATATTGATTACGTAATAAAGACAGATGCTGAAGAGGACTATGTCAAGAACATAGCATCTTATCTTGAAGAAAAAGTAAGAGAAGTTTCTACACAAGAAACTACTATGGTTGTGCCTCGCTCAATTTTTCTTGCCATGCTCAAGATTACCGATGATTACTTCAAAGTAGAAAGAGATTTCGAGGAATTTAAAGACCGTGCTGAGGACAGATCAAAAAGATTGGTACAAATATTGGAAAGCTCCCTTAAAGAAAACGAATCACTTAGTTCTGGAGAGGGAATACGTAGAGAGGAACTCGGAAGAGAAGATTTGGAAGACTCCTTTAAACATAGATGATTATTGGAAAAATAGGACGTTTCTCTCCCTTTTAAGAACAGGGAGTTTCAATCTTACGGAAAAAAAAGATAGCATCCGTTCTTACGTTGCTAAGAAAAGATATGCGCTTTCTGATGACGAGATAAAACAAAAAAGTTTACTTATCTCGAAAAATTTATTTAGTTTAGAATCTTTTAAACTCGCCAAAAGAATTGCTCTGTATTCTCCCATTCTAAATGAAGTCAGGACAGATCAAGTATTCCTAAAATCTATTGAGATGGAGAAAGAGGCTTATTTCCCTAGAGTAAACGGCTCTTCTCTCGACTTCTATAGAATTCATAATCTTAAGCAGCTTAAACCGGGCAAATTCGGCGTTCTTGAACCTGAAGCCAACTTGTTTAAGGTAGATCAGGAAGAAATTGATCTCTTTATTATACCGGGACTAGCATTTGATAATTCTGGTAACAGACTGGGTTATGGGAAAGGTTATTATGACCGTGCACTGATAAATATTCACGAGCAAAATAGGGTGGGTTTCTCATACAGTTTTCAAATTCTCGACTCTATTCCGGCTAACAAAAATGACCAGAAAGTCGGAATTATTATTACCGAGCGGGGTATAGTTTTTTCTAGGAGAAATTAAGGAGGAAAATAACATGTCAGAGTGGATAGTTATTGCGGTAGCTGCTATAGCGTTAGTTATAGGTTTTGCGCTTCATTACCTCTATAGACAAATTGAGTTGAAAAAAAATATAGGTATAAAAAAAGACGAAGCTGAGACTATTATAGAGCTTGCCAAAAAAGAATCTGAAAAAATTAAGATTCAAGGTGAATTAAAAGCTAAAGAGATTCTTGAAAAAAGAAATTCTGAAATTGAGCGAGAATCTCGAGAAAAGCAAAAGGAGTTTTTTAAAGTTGAAAAAAGACTCCAAAAACGTGAAGAGGCTCTTGATAAGAAATTTGAAGGGTTTGAGAAAAAAGAGGCAGAGGTTTCCAAGATAGAGCGCGAGATGACACAAAAAGAGCGGGCTCTTGAAAAAAAGGAAGAGGATCTTGACGCGGTTATTGTAGAGGCGAAGAAAAAGATTGAGGAAATAGCGGGGATGACGCAGGAAGCGGCAAAAAATGAGCTTGTTAATATTATTGAAGATGAAGGCAGGCATGAAGCTGGTAAAAAGCTAAAACAAATTGAGGACCAGCTCCATGAGGACGCTGAGCGCAAATCAAAAGAAATAATTGCACTAGCGATTCAAAAATATGCGGGTGAATACACAAGTGAGAAGACTATTTCTGTAGTTAATCTTCCCAATGATGATATGAAGGGGAGGATTATAGGACGTGAAGGTAGGAATATACGCTCTATCGAAGCCAGAACGGGTGTTGATATCATAATTGATGATACGCCTGAGACGGTGGTCATTTCTTCTCTTAATCCCATAAGGAGAGAGATTGCTAGAATATCTCTTGAGAAGTTAATAGATGACGGCCGCATTCATCCAACAAGGATAGAGGAAATTGTTTTCGATGTGGAGAAACAAATTGACCGCGAGATTCAGAAGGCGGGTGAGGAAGCTCTATTTGATCTTGGTATAGCGAATATGCATCCTGAACTCCTAAAGTTCGTTGGAAGATTGAAATACAGAACCAGTTATTCACAAAATATACTTAACCACTCAATTGAGGTAGCTTTTATTTGCGGTATCTTGGCTGCCGAGATAGGTTTTGATATTAAACTGGCAAAAAGGGGTGGCCTCCTTCACGACATTGGTAAGGCAGTTGATCATGAGATAGAAGGCTCTCATGTTGATATTGGAGAGGATCTTGTGAGAAAGTACGGCGAGTCTGACGAGATTATACGGGCTGTTGCTTCGGCCCATGACCCGCAGCCACAATCTATTCTCGCTATTCTATGTCAGGCGGCAGATGCTATATCCGCGGCCAGGCCGGGAGCTAGAAGAGAGACCTATGAAGCCTATGTGAAGAGAATTGAAGATATCGAAAACATCGCAAGCTCTTTTAGAGGCGTTGAAAAATGCTACGCAATCCAGGCAGGGCGAGAAGTGCGGGTAATTGTTGAGAGTACTAAAATCAATGATGAAGAAGGGGCACTGCTGTCTCATGAAATAGCTCAAAAAATTGAGAAGGAAGTGGCGTACCCCGGACAGGTAAAGATTACAGTTATTAGGGAAGTCAGAGCAACAGCTATTGCAAGTTAGCTTTGGCAGATTTAAAATAACTGCAAATAAAAACTTAGACGCTTAATTTTGAAAAGTCGGCAATTTTGAAAAACAGGTTCTTTATCTCAGAGAGCATAGAGAGCCTGTTTTCTTTTATTTTGGGGTCCTTATCCATCACCATCACATTATCAAAAAATTTGTCTACCGGGTCTTTTAGATTCTTCATTAGTATGAGGGAATCTATATAGTTCTTCTCCGATATTGCAACTTCGACTTTGTCTCTGACTTCATGAAAGGTTTTGAAAAGGTCCTTTTCCACAAGTTCGACAAGATGCCTTTCCGAGAAGTTGTTCCCGGTGTGATCTTTTACAATGTTAACTACGCGTTTAAAAGCGGTACCAAGAGATTCAAAGTCTTTAGCCTTGCGAAATTCTGAAAGGGCTTGAATTTTTCTCTTTGCATCTAAGATATCGTTAAACTCAACAGAGACAACGGCGTCCACTACATCCTGTGCGAAGCCTTCTGTGATCATTATATTCCTGAACCGTTCTGTCATAAAGTTCATTATTACATCCAGAGTTTCTTTTAAAGAGTCCCTATATTTATTATCGGTTTGATTAATGATTGACTTTATACTTGCTTGGAACAATTCTTTTAAGCTCAAATGAAAATTCTTCTCAAACACTATGTTAATAATTCCTATGGCTTGGCGCCTAAGCGCATAAGGGTCTGAAGTCCCGGTAGGGATAAGTCCGGAAATAAAACAGGATGAAATAGTATCAATTTTATCCGCAATACTTACAATTGATCCGATATCGCTCTCAGGTAAATCTCCTTCGCGGGAGACAGGCATATAGTGCTCTTCTATAGCCTTTGCAACCTCAGGAGACTCTCCTGAGAGTTCGGCATAGTATTTACCCATTATTCCCTGGAGCTCTGGGAATTCAAATACCATCTGTGTTGCAAGATCGGCTTTTGAAAGTTCTGCCGCGCGTTTGATGTCTTTAACGGAATCCTTAAATCCTAGCGTTTTTCCAAGATAGTCCGCTAATTCAATTAGTCTCTGGGTTTTTTGATAATATGTTCCAATTTCAGAGAGGAACACCATACCTTTAAGATCTTCTAGTTTGGTTTCAAGGTGAGAGTTCTTATCTTCATCATAGAAAAACCGTGCGTCAGTGAACCTGGCTCTTATTACTCTCTCATTTCCCTTGCTCACAACCTCGGTATCTTTTACAAGTGTCCCGCAAACAAAAATAAAATGCGGAAGCAGTTCTCCTTTTCTAGATTTAGAGAAGACCGGGAAATACTTTTGATGATATTTCATTACACTTATCAAAACTTCATTCGGGAGCGCTAAAAATTCCTTTTCAAAGTCTCCTTTTAGCACAAGGGGAATTTCAACCAGGTTAGTTACTGTCTCAAGTAGTTCCGGATCTTCGGTAACTGATCCGCCAATTTTTTCAGCTAGCTCATTTATTCCTCTATTAATAGTTTTACTTCTCTTTTTCTGATCTAAGAGGACGTATCCTTCTTTGAGCCCTTTTTCATAATCTTCCCAATTTGAGACTTTAAATGGCTTCGGATGCATAAACCTGTGGCCGTAACTTTTAGACGAGCTTTTAAGCCCTTCCAGTTCAAACGAAATTGTTTTGCCGCCGAATAATGAAAGAATCCATCTGAGTGGTCTTACAAAGGTTATATCCCCGTCTCCCCATTTCATAGATTTCTTAAATGGAAGAGAAAGAATGAGATCGGGAAGGATTTCCTTTAGTATTTTGTCAGTTTTTTGTCCCTTTATTTTTCTTTTTAATGCCAAAAACTCACCTCTGTCACGTTTAACAGTAATTAGTTCTTTGATATCTACACCTTGAGCTTTTGCAAAACCGAGAGCCGGTTTTGTAGGGTTGCCTTCTTCATCGTAGGCTATTTTTACAGGCGGGCCGTATGCCTCCTCAGTTCGGTCTTCTTGTTTATCCACAAGCCCTTTAACTCTGAGCGCAAGCCTTCTGGGTGTACCGTAGCTTTCAATGCTGTCGTAGCTTAGGGAACTGTCTTCCAGCGCTTTTTTTGTAAGAGATGCAAGGTTATTGATCGCCTCGTCTAAAAACCCGGCCGGTATCTCCTCGGTTCCGATCTCTAATATTAGTTCTTTTCCCATGGATTCCTTTTCAATAGGGGGTAGCCCATTTTCTCCCTTTCCAGAAGATAAGCCTCAGCACACATCTTAGCGAGCGCCCTTACTTTTCCAATATATGAAGCGCGCTCCGCAACTCCAATAGCCCCGCGAGCATCGAGTAGGTTAAATGTATGGGAACACTTTAGGCAGTAGTCATAAGCGGGCAGGGGTAGCCTCTTCTCTGCCAAACTTATACATTCCAACTCAAACTTGTCAAAGAGGTCTCTAAGCATTTCAGGATTGGACTCTTCAAAATTGTATTTTGAAAATTCATATTCATCTCTGTGATGGATTTCTCCGTATGTCACACCTTTAGTCCATTCAAGGTCATATACACTCTCAACACCCTGCAAGTACATTGCAATTCTTTCTGTACCGTATGTTATTTCTCCAGAGATAGGTTTTAGATCTATTCCACCGGCCTGTTGGAAGTAAGTGAATTGGGTAATTTCCATACCGTCAAGCCATACTTCCCACCCTAATCCCCATGCTCCTAACGTTGGGGATTCCCAGTCGTCCTCTACAAAGCGGATGTCGTGAGCAAGCGGGTCTATGCCTAAGAACCTCAAGCTATCTAAATATAGGTCTTGAATATCTATAGGTGAAGGTTTTAGAAGAACCTGGAACTGATAGTAGTGCTGCAATCTATTGGGGTTGTCTCCGTATCTTCCGTCAGTTGGGCGTCTGGAAGGCTCGACATATGCTACCTGCCAGGGCTCGGGCCCAAGGCATCTTAGGAAAGTGGCAGGATGAAATGTTCCGGCGCCTTTTTCCAGGTCGTAGGGCTGCATGATTATGCACCCCTTTTTTGCCCAAAATTCCTGAAGTCCTAAAATCAGTTCTTGAAATGTCATATGTATCTTAAAAAAATCATCCTCAGAAAATATGAAGGGAAAATAATACCATTATTAATCTTTTTTGGAAGTTGGAGCAATATTATCGGTGGACATATTTCATATTCTTTCTATAAGCTCATTCATGATTCCGGCGGCAGACTTCACAGTCTTAACAGCCCCAACCGACTCTCCTGCATAAAGCGCCATAGCTTCAATTTTCCCTGTAGTATCTATTGTCGGAAGCGCTATACTTCCCTTTGGAACGGGTTTCTTAACTCCAGCTAAGTCCCTTTCGCCTACTATATTACCTTCAAAAGAGTTTACTTGATCTACGCACGATTTAAGAACTCTGTGGTGAGCATGGGGCCAGCCGACAGAAAATGTTTCAGTAAGCACAGTGTCTCCAGCTTCGGCTTCTATAAGAGCTTTAACATATCTAGGGTGGGCACCTGACTCTTTAGCTGCAAGAAATCTTGTACCTATTCGAGCACATGATGCACCCGCCCTTAAAACTTCCGCTACATCTTTTGCAGTTCCGATTCCACCTGCTGCGATTATTGGGACACTTACAATATCTAACACTTCTGAAAGTAATGGCAAAAGTTCTATATTCCCCCTGACGTGTCCGCCAGACTCTGTGCCTTGCGCGACTATCAGGTCACAGCCTGCATTCTCTGCAAGGATGGCTTCTTTCTTTGAGCCGATTTGCCAGCATGCCAGTGCTCCGCCGTTATGGACGATCTCAATTAACGAAGGATCCGGATCTCCGTAAAAGAATTCTACAATCCTTGTTTTTGATGCGGCTACATCTACAGAGTCTCTGTCTAAAAAAGGCATAAGGAAATTAACGCCGAAAGGATCACTAGTGATCCTTTTTAAATTGTTTATCACATTCAATAGAAACTCAGGAGACATATGTGTCCCTGAGATCATTCCAAGACCGCCTGAGTTTGAAACGGCAGCAGCAAGCTCGTTTGTCGTTATTCCGGGCATTCCCGCAAGCTGTATGGGTACTTTGCAGCCGGTGATTTCAGTGAACGGTGTCTTTAGCATAAGTCCTCAAAAGCTAATATTGTATCATGCTGAAAATATTCCTCTAACAGATTAAATCAGGTATGTTTCAAGCTCTAAATGGCAAAGACCACTTATAAAAGCTCCGGTGTTGATATTGATGCCGGAAACCTATTAGTAGATCTGATACGGCCTCTTGCAAAAACCACTGCAAATAAACATGTATTGGGCAAGCTCGGAGGTTTTTCAGGGGCCTACGAACTGCCAAAAAAATATAAAAACCCGATTCTCCTTGCCGCTGCCGATGGTGTAGGGACTAAGCTTAAAATTGCTTTCATGACAAGCAGGTTTGATACAGTCGGGATTGATCTAGTGGCAATGAATGTGAACGATATAGTTACCTGCGGAGCGGAGCCACTATTTTTTCTTGATTACATCGCAACATCCAAGCTGAACCCAAAAGAGGGGGCTGAGATAGTAAAGGGGATAGTAGAGGGATGTAAGCAAGCGGGATGTGCGCTCTTAGGTGGTGAGACTGCTGAAATGCCCGGTTTCTATAAGAAGGATGAATTTGATCTAGCCGGATTTGTGGTAGGGATTGTGGATAAGGAGCAGGTAATCGACGGCTCGGATGTTAAAGCAGGAGATGCTGTGATCGGAATTGCTTCAAGCGGGCTTCATTCAAATGGATATTCGCTTGCTAGGAAAGTTCTATTAGGAAGAAAAAAATATAAGCTTTCGGATAAACCCAAGCCCCTAAAGCGCTCTTTAGCGAATGAACTGCTTGAGCCGACCAGGATTTATGTAAAGAGTATATTAAATCTTAGGAAGAGCTTTCAGATTAAAGCCGCAGCTCATATTACAGGAGGAGGACTTCTTGAAAATATCCCAAGGGTACTTCCCAAAAATTGCGCTGTTGAGATGGATTCATCCACTTGGCAGATACCGCCGATAATGGAACTTATTAAACAGGAAGGCCGAATTGATCAGGAAGAAATGTACAGGACTTTTAACTGTGGTATTGGGATGGTATTGGTAGTAGATTCAAAGGATGTAGGAAAAGTCCTAAAAAGATTAGGGAAACTTAAGGAAAAAGCGTCTCTTATTGGAGAAGTGAGAAAAAGGAAAAGACAGGAAAATCAGGTCGTAATAATCTGATTTTCAACCTCGTTTAAAAAATCCTTCTACCCCCGTATTCAAATGTTGCTCTTATATTTAATCTCTCAAGCCCGCCCCAGCTTTTTGGGAAGGGAGCATAAGGGGCGGCTGAGGTAATAGCCCGTAACGCTTCATGGTCCAGTCTGGCAAAGCCTGAAGAAGTAAGTAGTTGGACACTTTCCAAGTCACCGTTACTCTTAATAGTAAAAACGAGAAATAGCGTTCCTTGTTCTCCCCTGTAACGGGATTCCTGTGGGTAATTCCAGACGGACTCGATTTGTCTCTTTAATTTAATGAAGTAGGAAAGGTATTTGAATTCTGTAGTACTCAGGTCAACCGTGTCCTCTTTTTTATCGACATTCGGAGCTCCCAGGAAATCCTGTGGGTTTCTTTGGTTCTGAGGTAGCGTTTGGGGCTGTGGTGCCGAGCTGAAAAGCTGTTCCTTTGTTAAATTCGGTACTTCGTTCTTATTTCTTTTCTTTTCTTTCTCTAATTGTTTTTGTGGTAGTGAGGCAACTTCCTTTTGCCTGGTTATATCGGATCTGGTCATCTGCTTTCTGGGTTCTTCTTGAGGTTTTTTCTCAACTTTCTTAGGTTGCTCCTTGGGTTTTACAGCCGGTTTGGGGACAGTCGGCGGTACAGGGGGAGTGCTAGCCGACCTCTTTGTAATCCGGTCCCTTGTTTTTTCCACAGGAGCTTCGTGGGACCTTTCGGCTAGACGTTTTGTTACTTTAGGTGGTTTTGTTTCTTTTTCTTTTGGTACAGGTAATTCGGTTATCTCTATAAATTCGGGCTGTTTCGGAGGCTCTTTTGCGAGTTTACTTCTGAGGTGTAATATGTCGATTAGGAATAGGTGAACAAATAGTAATATTAGTATAAAGATTACCGTTGAGCCCAGAATATAGGGCATCAGCTTGCTTTTGCGGCGCCTTGATCTCCTCCTTATATGAATCTGTCTCACCATTTCCTAAGTTTACCACTTAGAACTTTTAAATTCTATTGTTATTAGTTGTTTCTTAGTCAAAGTTTATAAAGAGCTTTAATATTGAAGAGTTCCATCCTGAGGGCCCAGCTCCATCGGCATAGGTTAAGTTTGATAGTTCAATCTTCTGATCATATACACCATTTGGTTTTTGAACAATTATGGGAATATCAACGGCAGCTAGCATAGGCAGATCGTTCAGACTGTCCCCTATTCCTACAGTTTTTATGCTCCCAAATTCCTGTTTATATATATCTGTTAGTATATTCACGGCTTTCCCTTTATCATTGCCGTCCAGTATGTGATGAAATCTCCCTCCTCGTGTGTGCTTATATCCTTTTAGATTAATTTCCTCCTCAATAGTTGCAGCATATTTCCCGTCCTCATTTATAAGGAAAGGTTCGCTATAATCGCGCTCCATCGCCAGTTTGGCAGTATCCTCATCAAGGCCAGTTAATTTTATAATTTCTTTAACTGTCATATCCGAAAATCCTCTTATATCTATATCTTTTTCTTCGGCTATAGACTTCAAGGTTACTGAAAGAGCTTCCCTTGGAGTTCCAAGCTCAATCACTTTATACCCCTCTATTTCCTTATAATATTTGAATTCTATAGAGAAATAACTGTCGGGAATAAATATCCCTCCTCCGTTCTCAGAGATAAAGGGGTACTTGTTATCAAGGAGTTTTCTGTATAGCTCTATTTCCTTGCGGGTTTTGCTAGTACATATGACGAGAGGAATATTTTTTGACTTTATAAGCTCTATTGCCTCAGATGCCGCCTGAAAAGAATAAGTATCGTGGTCAAGGAGGGTGCCGTCTAGATCGGAGAATATTACAACTTTAGGCATTGTCTTCTTCAATAGCGAGCTCTAATTGATCGAGGAAATCAGGGATAGCAGAAGTTACCCTGCTCCAGTTAGGTATTAGCGGCGATCCAAGTGGGTCTTCGAGAAACTTCTGACTGGCTATTCTGATACCCTGTACGAATGTTTCGACAGCGAGGCCTTCGGCGTGCCTGTCAAAAAACAACCCGTTAATCGCAGCGTCGTCGTTATACATCTTTATAGAATCCTGGGCTATGCGTAGATAAGTTACGAAGAGGGTATTAAATAAGCTTTCTGAAAATTGAACTCCCTCAGATGATAATGTTGTAAAAAGCGATGTAGATATGTCTGTGCACATTTTAAGAAGCCCACTGTCAGCATCATGGGCTGAAACATCCTGGTGTTTGTGTTCATAGTTATCAGCCAGATCTACCTGGCAGATTCTTTTCATAGAGACGTTTCTGAAAACCTCAGCTAGGGACCCAACTTCAAGCCCCCAATCAGCTGGTATGCGGTTTATTCTCGCAAGGTCGGCTTTCATTGAGAATTCACCAGCTAGCGGATACCTGAAACTATCCAGATAGACGAGAAACGGCATATGGCCGACTATCTTTTTAAGCGCTCTTATTATGGGTGATATGAATAGCCTTGTTACACGTCCATAAAGCCTGTCGGTTACCCTCGGATAATATCCTTTACAAAACTCGTAATCCATATTGGGGTTTGCAAGAGGGTAGCAAAGTCGTGCCAACAACTCTCTGTTATAAGTAAGTACATCACAGTCGTGCAGAGCTATTACTTCGCTCTCTTCTCTGGCCAGAACATAGCCGTAAGCAATCCAGGCAGCTCTTCCTTTTCCCGGTTCTCCAACATCAAGACCATTTTCTTTTAAGAGGTTAAAAAGTGACTGAATTTTTTCTCCGTCGTCCCATATAAGTTTATAATTTTGAGGTAAGACTGAGAAGTATTCCTGGGCGTGCTTGAACTGGTCTTCGTCTGCTCTTCCTATAGTTATAACAATTTCATTTAAGTAGGTAATATCTTTTAGATTTTCTAATATATTTTTAAGCGCTACTCTTTGAAGCTCAGAATATAGACAGGGAAGTACAAGCGCGATTGGACGGTTTTGTGAAAACTCGTTTAATTGCTCCTCTAGCTGGTCTACATTATCTTTCTTTAGTCTGTGGAGTGTTGATATTGTCTCTGTCTGGTGAAAATCGCCCATATTTATCCTCCCCTATTATAATAGCATAAAGGTTTTATGCGCACTAATGTTTTAACAGGAACTTAACAATGAAAAATCCGGCTAATATCAGTATAAAGAAAAGTGTAACTAAAAGGTTAAAGTACTTATCGATAAAATTCCTTATTTGTTCGCCGAAGAAATATACTAAACCCGCCTCCAGAAAAAATCTGACAGACCGGCCAATTGCTGATGCCAATATCAAATATAAAAGATTTATATGGAATACTCCTGCGGTTACAGTAAATACTTTATAGGGAATGGGTGTGATGGCTGCACCCAAAATTGCTAGAAAAGCATTTTGTTCATATTGAGCTCTCACGAAATCAAACGCCTCAGGGCTGAAAACATAGGTTAAAAAGAAACTGCTCATAAGTCCCCAGAGGGCCCACCCGATAAAGTATCCGAAAATTCCTCCGAGCACAGACATTACCGAGCACACCAAGGCATACCAGAATGCTCTCTTTGGTTTTCCGAGACTAAGAGCCATGAGTAAAGGGTCAGGAGGCACAGGAAAAAAAGAGGATTCGGCAAATGAGACTATCGCCAGCGCTGGGACCCCGTATTTAGTATCCGCCCACCCGAGCACCCAGTTGTAAAGTCTTCTAAACATATTTATTTCCTAAGTAAATCTGATCTTAACTTATCGATATGACCATAATTGGTTAGATCAAGTCCGATCGGCGTAACAGAAACATATCCTTCCTTTACTGCCATGATATCAGAGCCTTCAATGTCTAAGAATCCAAGCTCGTCCCCGCCAACCCAGTAGTATTTCTTTCCCCTCGGGTCAACTTTTTCCACAATTGGATTGTCATATAAACGCTTCCCCTGTCTTGTAATCATAATCCCTTTAATTTGCTCGCCCGGAAGGTTGGGGATGTTTACGTTTAGTAAAGTATCTTCGGGTAATTTGTTTTCTAAAACGTATTTTGCGATTAGTTCTGAATGGTACAAGGCATAATCAAAATTAAAATCAGTTCTTCCCACGAGTGAAAGCGCGATTGACGGTATGCCGAGCAATGTGCCCTCCATGGCAGCGCTTACAGTGCCTGAGTAGGTTATATCATCGCCGACGTTTTCCCCTTTATTAATACCGGAAACTACCAAATCGGGTTTATTATCTCTTAGGATTCCATTAATAGCCAGGTTAACACAGTCCGTCGGTGTTCCGTCCACTGTGTATACGAAATCTGAAATCTTATCCAGGCGTAGAGGGCGGTAAAGGGTAAGAGAATGGCTCACGGCGCTTTGGTCCCGGTCGGGTGCCACTACATACACTTCTCCCAACGTTTTCAGGATTTCATGAAGTTTATGAAGACCTTCTGAATTTATACCATCGTCGTTTGAGATTAAAATTCTTTTAGACATAAGCTCTTATGTTGATAGAATGGATGACTCTAAACCAGCAATACAAAATACACGATTAAATCCCTACTTCAAAGAGAAGGGTAAAAGTGGTCGGGGTGGCCGGACTTGAACCGGCGACCTCCGGTCCCCCAGACCGATGCGCTACCAGTCTGCGCTACACCCCGTATAATTTATAGAAGTAAGAATTGTGGAAGTTGTGATGGGGGAAAATTATCCAAGATCTTGTTTCATGGATTTAAGTTCGCTTAATATCTCGTGAAGCAAAACGTTTACTTTCGTGCTAACTCTCTTTTGATTCGCTTCTTCTTTTAGTTTTTTCTTGGCGCCCGCAATTGTAAAATTCTGCACATAAAGCATGTTTTTGATCTTCATCACAATATGAATGGTATCGCGGTCATATAACCTTTGGGATTTCCTTCTTATAGGATTAATCTCGTCAAACTCGCTTTCCCAGTAACGAAGCACATAGGGCTTGATATTGGTAAAGTCGCTTACTTCTCCTATCCGGAAGTATATTTTATCGGGAAGCTGGAATTCAACACTCTGTCCGTACATTAATTAAAAACTAGTCCAATTTGAGTTAAAAGTCAAGCGTTTTTCGTAAAATAGATAATTATTGCCGGAGCTTATGGAGAGGTGTCCAAATTTTAAATATTAAAGGATTTTAGGGGAGTTTACTATGGACTAATGACTGTTGATATATTCTCCAAAGCATTTTTCGCAATGAGTTTTTTCTTCTCAGTTTTCGGCATTTTCCCTTTTACCGGTGGGAATAAGCCGAAATTTATATTCATCGGCTGAAAGTTTTTAACTTCGCTGTCTGTTATGTATTTAATAAGTGATCCCATAGCCGTTTCTCTTGGAGGGACGATCAAAGACTCATTAAGCACGACTTTTGCGGCATTTATCCCTGCTAAGATTCCCATTGCGGCAGATTCAACATATCCTTCAACGCCTAATATCTGACCCGCAAAGTAGAGTAAATCGTTATCTTTTACCTGAAGTGTAGGGCGAATGAGTTTTGGCGAATTGATATAGGTGTTTCGGTGAATGCTTCCAAACCTCATGAATTCAGCGTTCTTCAGTCCCGGAATCATTCTAAACACTCTCTTTTGCTCAGGGTATTTAAGCTTCGTCTGAAACCCTACAATGTTATACATTGAGGCTTGCGTATTTTCACATCTCAGCTGAACTACGGCAAAAGGAATTTCCCCTGTTTTAGGGTCTTTAAGCCCGACGGGTCTTGCAGGGCCGAATCTTAATGTATCCTTTCCCCTCTCAGCTATGATTTCTACCGGAAGACAGCTTTCAAAATAAATCCCTTTCTCAAAATCCCGCGTCTCTATTTTTTCAGATGTAAGTAGCTCATCAATAAGCTCATAGTATTGATCCCGGTTGAGGGGGCAATTGAGATAATCCCCTTCCTCCTGTGTCCCTTTATCGTATCTTGAAGCTCTATACACGATAGAATAGTCAATACTTTCTGCATCGATAATCGGGGATATGGAGTCGTAAAAATAAAGGTGGTCCGAATCGGACAGGCGCTTAATACTTTCTGATAGGGACTCTGAAGTCAGTGGACCGCTCGCAATAATTAAAGGGAAATCCAAATTATCCGGTATTTCTTTAAATTCCTCTCTGACTAAATCTATAAGAGGGTTGTTCTCTATCTCGCGAGTTATGTATTGTGCAAATTTGATGCGGTCTACGGCAAGGGCTTTTCCTGCGGGAACGCGGGTGTTGTCCGCAGCTTCAATAATAAGAGACCCGAGCTCCCTCATCTCTTGTTTTAAGATTCCACTTGCGTTATCTAAAGAGTCCGATTTTAGGGAATTACTGCATACAAGCTCACCCAAGTCGTTTGAATTGTGCGCCGGGGATGATTTCTCTGGTCTCATCTCGAGCAATTTGACCTTGATTCCGAGCTTGGATATTTGATAAGCCGCTTCTGAACCTGCGAGCCCTCCGCCTACTACCGTGATTGTCTTCTTATTTGGCATGGCGGTTATTCTACCTGAATAAATACTCTAATCCTTGTAGGGTCTAGATGAGGTTTATATTATTAGTAATCTCAATTGGATCCTCGCAATATTTCAGAGGAGGATGGAGGTCTTGGACTATGAAACTCAATATTCAGAGCAGCGTAATAACTCCTAATCTACATCTTGTATTTCCCAAAGGTGCTTTCGGGCATCTGCTCTAAAAGTTTTTCTAGTTTTTCCTTATCTTCGTCTATCTCGATTGATTTAGACTTTTCAAGAACCCCTTCATTTACAAAGATTGGAGAATCAGTCCTTAAAGCTATAGCAATTGCGTCACTTGGTCTTGCGTCCAGGATATATTCCTCGTTGTCCTTTTTGATATGCATACATGCATAGAATGTATCATCACGAAGATCGGTGACTTCAATTCTTGATACGTGAAAGCCCAGTTTCTCAATTAAATTCTTAACAAGATCGTGAGTGATGGGTCTTATACGCGGGGTCTTTTCAAGCTCCATTGCAATTGAGCTTGCTTCCATAAATCCGATCCATATAGGCAGTGTTCTTTCATTTGTAGAGTCTTTTAAAATAACTATCGGAGTGTTTGTAAAGGGGTCAAGCGCTATCCCGGACACTTTCATTTGCAGAAACATAATTAGCCTCCTATCTGGATTAAACTACCAACTCTCCCCTAAGGGAGTTCAAAAGACCTTCGGTAACTTTTACCTTAACAGTTTTTCCTAATAAATCTTTAGTACCTTTGAAGTTTAATATCCTGTTATGATCCGTTCTGCCAGATATAAAGTTCGGATCATTTCGGCTCTCACCTTCGACTAATACTTCTTCAACATGACCAACTCTGCTTAAATTCTTTCTCGATGTTATATCTTTTTGAAATTCTTGAAGCTCTGATAATCTGGCGCTTGCAATGCTTGGCTCAACCATTTCTTCTTCTGCATACTCGGCGGCCGGCGTGCCGGGGCGGGGTGAAAATTTAAATGAATACGCGCTTTCAAATTCCACTTCTTTCATTAGCGACATTGTCTCTTTAAAATCTTGACTAGTCTCCCCGGGAAAGCCAATAATAATATCAGTGGATACAGTCAGATCGGGAACAGCGTCTTTTAGCCTGCTAATGGTATCTGTATACCAACGCCTAGTATAAGTCCTCTTCATCCTACTGAGAACTTTATCTGATCCTGATTGAACGGGTAGATGCAGATGATGACAAACTTGTGGGACATCCTTCATGGCATCTATCATTCTTTTGGTTATGTCTCTTGGGTAAGATGTTGTAAACCGTATTCTCTTAAGGTTTTCTACATCTCCTGCAGCTCTTATTAGATCGCCAAATTTATAACCGTTCTCTTTCCAGGAGTTAACTGTTTGCCCGATGAAAGTTATTTCTCTAACGCCTTTGTTAATCAAATTAGTAGTTTCTCTTAGTATATCTTTGAGCGGTCTGTTTACTTCGTTCCCCCTTACATGAGGAACAATACAATAAGTACATCTCTTGTTGCATCCCTGCTGAACAGACACATAAGCGGTTACCTTCCCTTCTCTATGATAGGGTTCAATTTCAAAAAGCTCTTCAATATCATATGAGGTTTCTACGGTTCTTCTTTTCTCTCTTTCTATCTTGGAGATTATATCAGGGAGTTTGGGAATTGCCCTTGGTCCTATGACAAAGTCGATATGAGGCATCTTTTTTAGGAGCTTATCTCCATAGAGCTGTGCCACACATCCTGCAATTCCTACTATTTTATCAGGGTTATTAGCTTTTAATGACTTGAATTTTCCAAGACTGCTAAAGGCTTTATGGTCTGCTTTTTCTCTAATAGCACATGTATTAATAATGATGATATCCGCGCTCTTTGGATCATCGGTAGGCTCAGCATCAAGTGCGTTCTTGATTCTGTCAGAATCATACTCATTCATCTGACAGCCGTATGTTTCTATATATAATTGCTTGATACCCATCACTGTAAACAATTTAACGCCGTCCCCACTTTAAGTCAAGAAAACTTTGAGCGTGAAAAAAGAGAATGGATGCTGTAAAATTAAAGCTGTTAATAAGGGAGTAATTAAGTTTTTGTGGGATTGACACGGTGTCAGGAATTTAGTAGGATGGGAAAACATGATTAGCACAAGATTCTGGGAGGATAAGTAATATGAGTAACGGTTCTTCAAGCACAGGGCTATTCGGTTGGGTCAGGGAAATAAACTCGGATCAATGGAAGGCTTTTTATGCAGCGTTACTAGGTTGGACGCTTGATGCAATGGACCTTCTATTGTTTGCCTTTGCGGTTGGCTCAATAGGTAAGGTGTTTGACCTCTCAGAATTCTGGGTTGGCGTTTTGTTTTCAGTAACGCTCTTTTCATCCGCTTTCGGCGGGGCTCTTTTTGGGGTTATTTCGGACTATATTGGGAGGGTAAGAGCTCTTACATATAGCATATTGTTGTACTCCCTATTTACCGGAATAAGCGCCTTTGCTCCTAACATAGAGTTCTTACTAGTTTGTCGCTTGTTCTTAGGATTAGGTATGGGCGGTGAGTGGGCATCGGGTGAAGTACTTGTAGCCGAATCATGGCCCAAGTGTACTGCCTGCATTCTTGGTCTTTTATATAAGAAGAAATCTCGATGAGCCTGAGGTATGGAAAAAAACCAAGGAAAAGAATCCTCCATCCCAAATCAATCCCGTCCATAGTAATACCTAAAATCGGTATCG
>PVMS01039646.1_pt1 | contig 24686 bp, 25 predicted proteins | sample 1853461 | NCBI WGS metagenome assembly PVMS01 (sample SAMN08582032, study PRJNA380276) | Marine sediment metagenome, whole genome shotgun sequencing project. | isolation source: ocean sediment barecode stripped | collected 2017 | reverse complement strand
TTGTTCCTTACTATTGGCGACAAAACCTTTAAAGTTCATATAGATGGTTATAATTTGTCACCTAATTTGCTTGCGGCACTTTTTTCATCCATATTCATAGATTCTAGAAGATAAAAGTTTAAATAGCAATACAATGAGCAAAATGACTCCACACGAATCTATTCTCAAACTTCGGGAAAAGATGTCTGAATCTATTATCGGACAGGAAACATTAATAGACCGCCTGGTTTTGGTTCTATTGGCCAATGGCAATATGCTGCTGGAGGGCCTTCCCGGACTGGCAAAAACACGCGCTATTAAATCTCTGGCCAGTGAACTCAACTGTGGACTGAGCAGGATACAGTTTACTCCCGATTTATTGCCATCGGATATTACCGGTACCGAAATATATCAACCTGAGCTGGAAGAAAAATTTATATTCCAGAAAGGTCCCATTTTCAGCAATTTGATACTGGCTGATGAGATCAACCGCTCTCCGGCAAAAGTACAATCGGCTTTGCTTGAGGCCATGGAAGAGCGCCAGGTTACAGTAGCAGGTAAAACCTATAAAATGGACACACTGTTTATGGTGATGGCTACGCAAAATCCTGTGGAACAGGAGGGAACATACCCTTTGCCTGAAGCGCAAATGGATCGTTTCCTGATGCACGTGACTATTGATTATCCGGATGATCACTCGGAGTTGGCCATAATGCGCCTGAACAGGGAAGAACAATCTAAAAAGAAGATCGAAACTGAAAAACTCTCACCCCGGGTGATTTTTGATGCCCGGGATGAAATTGCCAGGGTGAAGATTTCAGAAAACATGGAAAAATATATTGTGGATATAATTTCCGCTACCCGCTATTCCGGTAAATACAGCGAAGAAATTGCGAAATGGATCGATTTTGGTGCCAGTCCACGGGGCAGCATTGCCATGGACCGAAGCTCCCGCACCCACGCCTGGATGGAAGGAAAAGATTTTGTTTCACCCGATAACATCAGGGAAGTTGTCCATGATTGTTTGCGGCACAGGCTACTTCTGAGTTATGAAGCCAATGCAGATGGGATTACCCCGGATCAGGTGATTGATGAAATATTGAAACTGGTGGCTGTGGTGGGATAAGACATTTCATCTAATATTTATTCAATATGTCGAAGAAGAATTCCATAGGATCCAATCATGTTTTCGTCTCTCTTCAGGATCTTCTGAGGATGGAGCATCTGGCCCGTGGTTTTAGTTTTTTGGCCCGCAAGCAGAAAGTACGTAGCATTTTGGGTGGAAAACATGCTTCCAAATTACGCGGACGGGGATTGGATTTTGAAGAAGTAAGAATGTACGTGGCCGGTGATGATATTCGCAACATTGACTGGAAAGTCACTGCACGTACCCAAAAAACACATTCCAGGGTCTATAGCGAGGAGAAGGAGAAACCTGCTCTTATTGTTGTTGATCAGTCCAAATCCATGTTTTTCGGATCGCAGCTCAGGACAAAATCGGTTGTGGCTGCCGAGCTGGCAGCCCTGGCATCCTTCAGGGTATTAAAGGAGGGGGACCGTGTGGGTGGAGTAGTTTTTGCCGACCAGGGTGTTGACATTATTTTCCCAAAACGTGACCGGAGAAATATACTGAGATTCCTGGAAAAAATCGTTGAAAGAAACCATGAACTTGAAAAATCTTCTCCGCTCAAATTTGAGGAAGCGCTGGAAGAGACCATGTTAAAAATCCGGAATATTGTGAGTCATGATTTTCTGATCATGATCATCAGCGATTTTCATCGCTACTCCCCGAAGGTGATTAAATTTATTTCACGCCTTGCACAACACAATGATGTCATCCTTGCCAAAGTGTACGATCCGATGGAACGGGATATTCCAGCTGCTAAAGTAATTGCAGGGAATGGGGAGAAGCAGATTGTGATGGATGGGGAAAACAAAAGGCTCCGGCAAAAATTCAGAGAAGGTTTTGACCAGGACTATGCCAGTTTTGAGACACAAATGAAAAAACATCGCATTCCGCTTATGTTGTTTGATACTATTACAGCGGTGGATGAGCAATTAAAAGATATTTTAAAGGGAACAAAAAGATGACAATTGATCTGGGGCCACTGTACGAACCAAGTGCTGTGCGTTTTTCTTTCGATACGCCAGGCTGGTATCTCTTAGGGGGCTTACTTTTGCTTTTCGCTGTTCTTTTCTTTTTGAAATGGTTGAAGCATTATCGGAAAAACAGGTACCGCCGTGAAGCTATGAGAGTACTTACAGAAATTGAGCTACAAATCAAAAACCAGGAAGGGACACATCAGATCAACGATATACTGGTATTGCTCAAACTTGTGGCAATAAAAGCTTTTGGACGGCAAGAGGTGGCACAGCTTCATGGAAATGAATGGCTTGAGTTTTTGGAATCAAAGGGTACACACACACCCTTCACTCAATACAAAAAGAATATATTAAATTCCCTTTATGTTGCAATTGCGGTCGATATAAAGGAAACAAAGGAGCTCATTGAGCTTTCAAAACAGTGGATAAGGACACATGCCTGAAAATTTTGAAATAGCGCACTTATGGGTATTTGGCTTGCTCCCTTTGCCATTGCTGATTTTTTGGCTGCTTCCGCCACTCAGGATGAAAAGCGCCTCCTTATCAATTCCCAACTTTCAGAAGGCTCAGGAATATACCGGACAAAAACCTCGCTCTTCAGCCCTGGTAAGGCGAAGGAATATTATTGTTTGGATCGGGCTTGTGCTTATTTGGATTTTACTTCTTGCCACATTATCATCTCCCCAGCTGGTTGGTGAGCCTGAAATGAAGGTGAAAACTTCGCGCAATTTTCTGATTGTTGCAGACATATCATTCAGCATGGCCCAGACCGACTGGTTGATTGAGGAGAAAAGAGCCACGCGATGGGAAGCGGTGAAAAAGGTGATGCACGAGTTTATCGCCCGAAGGGAAGGGGACCGCATGGGACTGATTTTTTTTGGATCCAGTGCTTACATTCAGGCTCCGTTTACTCCCGACCTGGTTACCGTTGACCAGATGCTTGAAGAGGCCGATGTGGGGATGGCCGGACAGATGACAAATATTGGTAAGGCCATTGTAAAAGGCATAGAGATGTTTGACCAGGATACCATCAAAACAAAGGTCATGCTCCTTCTTTCTGACGGTGTGGATGCGGGTACAGATATTCTTCCTCTTGATGCGGCCGACCTGGCTGCAAAGGATTCTATCCTTGTATATACCATTGGTATTGGCGATCCGGATAAGCCCGGAGCCGACCTGGATGAGAAAACCCTGGAGGAGATTGCTGAGATGACCGGAGCCCAATATTTCAGAGCCATAGATGCTGAACGGCTTGAAGAGATCTATGAGGAGTTGGACAAGTTAGAACCCATTGAATATGAAGAGGAAGAGTACAAACCAACAACTTTGCTCTACCATTATCCGCTCGGTGCATCCATTGTTCTTGTGCTCTTGCTCTCCTTTATTTTAAGTGGCATTTCAGCAGTAAAACAGCTATTAAACAAAAGGAATCTGCATGGCCAATGATTTTTTAAATATCAATTGGGAGGATTTTCATCTCCTGCGGCCGGGGTTCCTGTGGTTGTTACTACCTGCATTAGCAGTTTTGCTGATTGGTTTGATTGGAATGCGTGACCAGGTAAAATGGAAGCGGGTAATCGCTCCTCACCTGAGGCCTTATGTCATTCAACAGGGCAGTGAGGGTAAATTGAGATGGATGCAATCGGCACTCTTTGTTTTCTTATCAATCGCCATTGTTGGTGCTGCCGGTCCCACTTGGAAAAAAATTGAGCTACCCGGTCAAACACTTGAAACACCTCTGGTTATTGCCCTTGATCTTTCCCAGAGTATGATGACAGATGATATTCAACCCAACCGGCTGGAGAGGGCCAAATTCAAGATTAACGATTTGCTGGATGCGAATCCCCGTGCCCGTACTGCACTTGTGGGCTATGCAGGAACTGCACACACCATTGTTCCGCTTACGGGTGACTATAAAATAATCAAGAGCCACCTGAGTGGACTTTCACCTGAAATAATGCCCTATCCCGGTACCAATCTGAAAGCAGCCCTTGCACTGGCTGATACCCTGGTCAGGGTCACCTCAGCTCCGGCCACGCTTCTGCTTTTCACTGATGACTTTAATGATGAAACATTTGATTTACTTCAACGATTTGTGAACCAGGGGAAAACAGAAGTTGAGATTGTACCGATGAACACTCCCGCAGGGGCAAATGTGCCTGCTTTGGGCGAAATTGTGCATTCCGCTCTGGATACCAGCATATTGAAACAACTTCATTCGATTGAAAGAATAAATGTAAATACCCTGACACTGGATAAGAGTGACATGGAACTGCTGGCAAAATCCATCAGCGGCAGCCTGGAATTCAAGGAAAAGGATGAAGAGAAGGAGGACGATTGGCTGGACAAAGGGCTGTGGTTTGTTATTCCCTTTGCCCTTTATGCGTTGATGTGGTTTAGAAAAGGATGGGTGATCTATTCAATGTTGTTGGTGATTAGTTTTACCTCCTGCAGCAGTAATTTGAGCTTTAAGGATTTTTGGCTCACACAGGATTTTCAGGCACAGAAGTACTATGATCTGGGTGATTTTGAGCAGGCTGCGGAATTATTCACGGATCCTATGCACAGGGGGATCGCATATTACAAATCGGGGTTTTATAAAGATGCGATCAGGGCTTTCACTCAGGATACAACAGCCATGGGGGCTTATAACCTGGGACTGGCCTATTACAAAAACGGGGACCTTACTGCTGCCGGACTGGCTTTTGGAATGGCCCTGGAAATGAACCCGGCAATGGGAGATGCAGGAAAGAACCAGATGCTGATGGAGCAACTGGTAGCCGGTACAGAGGAGGTGAAACCTGAAGATGCAGAGGAGAGTGTACCTGCCGGGCAGGCACAAAATGAAGAAAACAAAGATATGGAAGATCTTGGCGGGGGAGGGCAGGAAGCAACGAAAGAGGATATGGAGAAGGAGCGCAAGGAGGAAAATGTAAATACAGATATAAGAAAAGGGAAAGAGCTGGATGAGGTCCCTGAAAATTTTGAAACGGGAAAGCAGGATGAATCGCAGAAGATCCTGATGCGTAAAGTGGATGATGATCCTGCCCTGTTTTTAAAGCGAAAATTTGCCCATCAGGTGAAAACGAAACGTGTTAAACCAGAAAATGAAGGCAAAAAGTGGTAGGTAGCAAATGGAAATATGTTTGGGGCTTTCTTCTGCTTCTATCCTGGCAGGGAGCTTTTAGCCAGGGCCATCTTTTCGGTGATGTAAATCTCAGCCAGGGCAGCGTATATGTGGGTCAGCCGGTTGAGGTAACGGTCCTGGTGTATACCTCCACCTGGTTTACCAGGGGCATTGATCCGGGAAATATTAAAGTAAATGGCGCCTTTACGGTCTATTTCAGATCGGTCAGTTCATCAAAGCAAATCAACGGAAAAACATATGCCGGTGTGGAAATGATATTTCATGTTTTCCCTTACAATGACGAAGATATCCTGTTTCCTTCGTTGGATATAAAGGTTGAAACCCCGGATGAAGGTGGATACAAGGGAGTGCAGCGGGAAATAAAGACCATGGCAAGAGAGATAATTGTAAAACCTGTACCCCCCGGAACCAGCCAGAGCGAGTGGCTTGTTGCATCCGGAATGAGGGTGAAAGAGAGTTGGTCGGGTGATAAAACACAGGTGAAAGTGGGGGATGTGCTGGAACGTAGCATTAGCCTGGAGGTTGAAGGAACGGTTTCTGAACTGATCCCGCCCATACACTGGGACAGCTTGTCGGGTGTGAGTCTTTACCCGGCAAGGTCAGAGGTCAGCAACCATAAATCCAGGACCGCCATCAGCGCAACACGCAGGGATGGCATCAGGTATTTGTTTGAAAAAGAGGGAGAGGTAACGATCCCCGAAAAGGTGCTCACCTGGTGGAATCCTGTTCACAATAAATTATACAAGCGTACTCTACCAGGGTTTATAATTCATGTGCTTCCCAATCCTGACCTGGGCATGCTTGAAAGTGTGCGCGATTCACTGGTGGTACAAACAGCCGGGGAGGGTGAAACAGCAGATGATCAATCAGCCATCACCCTATGGGGAGTCCCTTTAAAATGGTTAATTGCCTGCTTATCAGGTTTCATAGTTAGTCTTTTTTTGTTAATGTATGGCATAAAGAGACTTAGGGGAAATATTAAAAAACGTCGGGAGCTATACCGTAATTCGGAGCTCTATCATTTCAGGAATTTTAAAGAGGTATCGAAGCAGCAGAATCCTGTGAAATCGCTTGTGGCACTCTATAGATGGATAGATCAATTGGACCTTGAAGAACCTACCCTTCAATATTTTACGTCCACATACGGATCTGCAAGCCTGGTAAGTGAAATCGAACTGTTGGAACAGCATGTGAACTCTGTCCCTACCAGAGCCTTCTCCTTTGACTTTAAAGTATGGTCAAAGGCGCGAAAGAATTATGTATCTGGAACAGAGCAACCAGGGGAAGGAGTCAGCGACCGGGCGATGTGGATAAATCCTACCCGGACATCTTAATCAATGATGGGCCAATGGATTCTGTCATAATGAAATTCAAACATCTGATCGATCTGGAAGGCAGTGTTCCTGGGGGTTGAAAGCTCGGGATAGGCTTCCTGTTTGAAAAAATCCACATCCAGGGTTTCCATCCCCGTAGCAATTTCGTAGTTTTCCGGGATACAATCCATAAAGATCTTATAGGTGTAGTAGAGCTCTTCGGGATGGTCATGGCATTTTTTATCAAATATGGCCAGGACCCGCTTGGCCTTTACCTTGATACCCGCTTCTTCAAAGGCCTCCTTTTCAGCAACTTCAGTAGGAGTGTAGCCCACGTCACACCACCCCCCGGGTAGCGACCAGCACGAGTCGACCACTTCTTTGACCAACAGGATCTCATCCTTATCATTAAAAATGACGCATCTTACATCCACCTTGGCGGTTCTGTAACCATGCTTTTCAGGGGTGGTTACCTGGATGGTTTTCAAGGGAGTGTCGGTGATAAGGGAGAGCATCTTCAAGGAGATTTCATCCAGCTCTGTATATCGATCCTTGTCAAAATCATTCTCTGTATAATGGAGCCCGTTTTCAGCGAGGGCCTGAACCCTTTTGGCAAGTCTTAAAAGTTCACTCTGATCGTCCATATCAAGGTTTTGAGAAGCCAAAATTAGCATAATTCTGCATATCTTCGCTGGATGGAAAAGGGAAAGAGAGTTCAGGATTTGAAAGGCAGAAAGCGGCTACCTTCCTGGATGCGGATGCAGATGCCAGGGGGAGATCAATATATCTATGTGAAGCAGCAGGTGGATAAACATAAGCTGCACACCATTTGCTCCAGTGGGAATTGCCCGAATATTGGTGAGTGTTGGGCAGCAGGAACTGCCACGTTTATGATCCTGGGAGAGATCTGTACACGCGCATGCAAATTCTGTGCAGTGAAGACTGGAAAACCATTGACAGTGGATACCCAGGAGCCGGTTAGGCTGGCCAAATCCATTAAAGCCATGGGGATCAGGCATGCAGTGATCACCTCTGTGGATCGGGACGATTTGCCCGATAAGGGGGCCGGATTTTGGGCAGAAACCATCAAAAATCTTAAAAAGGAGGTACCTGGTCTTACCATGGAAACCCTGATTCCCGATTTTGATGCCATTCCAGCGCTGGTGGGATTGGTGATAGATGCTGCTCCCGAGGTCATTTCTCACAACCTGGAGACCGTAGAAAGGCTTACTCCCAAGGTTCGTTCCCGGGCAAAATACCGGCGTAGCCTTGAGGTGATTGCCATGATTGCCAAATCGGATCTGACTTCTAAATCGGGCCTTATGCTGGGTTTGGGAGAGGAAGAAAAGGAGGTGTTACGAACCATGGACGACCTCCGTAAGGTGGGCTGTGAGGTACTCACACTGGGCCAGTATTTGCAGCCCACCAGGGATCATATGGAGGTGGTTGAATACGTTCATCCCGACCAGTTTGTTATGTACAGGGAGAAATCCCTGGAGAAGGGTTTTTTAAAAGTGGAATCAAGCCCGCTGGTTCGTTCTTCCTACCATGCAGAGAAACACATAAAACAATGATTATTTACAAGGACCTTGGTGAAATTGAATATGGGGCTGCCTGGGATTACCAGGAAGAGCTATTTAACAGTCTGGTGGCCCATAAGCGCAAACCAGAAGGGAAGGAGCTGCCCGAACAGTTTCTGCTGTTCTGTGAGCATCCCCATGTATATACGCTGGGCAAGAGCGGGGATGAGGCAAACCTCCTGATCAGATCAGAATTTCTGAAGAAGATCAATGCCACCTATTTCAAAACCAACCGGGGTGGAGATATCACCTACCACGGTCCGGGACAGATTGTTGGATACCCCATTGTGGATCTGGAATCATTAGGCATTGGGTTGAAGCAATATGTATCCATGCTTGAAGATGCGATTATTGAATTGCTCAAACAATATGAGATTTCAGCCACAAGGATGGATGGAGCCACCGGGGTATGGCTGGAAAAGGACCACCCGGTGAAAGCCAGAAAGATCTGTGCCGTCGGAGTGCGGTCGAGTCGTTACATTACCATGCATGGGTTTGCCCTCAATGTAAATACAAACCTGGATTACTTTAGCTATATCAATCCCTGTGGATTTGAAACAAAAGGGGTGACTTCCATGGAAAAGGAGTTGGGTAAAACCGTTGATTTTGAGCAAGTAAAGTTGGAGCTTAGGGAGATATTAATGAATAAGTTAGAGAAATGAGGAACCTGAAGGTAATTAGATTATTGCTTCTTTTTTGTTTACCCTTTTTGGTAGGATGTTCGCAGGTTCAGGAAAGGAGTGTCTCGGATAAAGATTCCGAACCTCTGCTGGTTTTCCTTGTAAGGCATGGAGAGAAGGTGGATCAGAGCAGAGATCCTGAATTATCTCCAGCTGGTTATATTCGTGCTGCCACACTGGCTCACTCTCTTCAAAACAGCCAGATTGAGCATGTCCACAGCACTGATTTTATTCGAACCCGGAAGACAGCTGAACCGACTGCAGCCATCCACGGTCTTGAGCTAGAAATTTATGATCCATCCGACCTTAAAAACTTTGCGGAGGAACTCCTTCAAAAGGGAGGGAGGCATCTGGTGGTTGGACATAGCAACACAACACCGCGTATGGTGGAATTGCTGGGGGGAGAATCAGGGGAGGAAATTCATGAGCCCGATGAATATGACCGGCTCTACCTGCTTACAATCGACTGCAGGGGTGAAGTGAATACAATCCTGCTTCGTTATGGAGCACCTTCCAGTTTTCCCAGCAGGATAAGCGCCTCCTCGCGGGATGTACCGCATATATCCAGTTCGGCTTTGAAATTTTTGCAAACTGCGGGTCTCCCCGGATGATTATAAATCAAGCACTGGAAATTTTCAGAAAGATGGATACAGGCCACACCGCCGGGTTTTCCATTGGGCATCCCTGGCAGGGGAGATGAGATGGATGGAGCAATGCAACAGGCCCCGCAATTGTTCCTGCAGATCATTAAAAAAGGAGTTGGTTAACCACTCCTAAATTAAGAAATTCCTGAAAACAGGATCAACTCCTGGTCCTTCTTGGATAGAAGTCAGGGGAATAGTTTTTCAGCTTCTCTCTTCTTGCTTTTACCTTGGCATCATTCTCATAGAAAAGTGTTTCGTTGTGCTGACTCATGTCCAGTCCCACATCTTCATAAAGGCTGGGAACACGCATGGGAACGATTTTATTGGTTAACCAGAAGAGAAGGAGGGATCCGCCAAAGGCATAAGCTGAGACCAGAACCAATGCCAGTATATGAAAAAGGAAGGTGGTGATTTCACCATGGATCAAACCAACCTCTTCTGCAAAAACTCCTGTGAGCAGCATTCCAACCATTCCGCCTACCCCATGTGCAGGAAAAACATCCAGGGTATCATCCACCCCTCTTCGGGAGAAGTAATAGATCATCAGGTTGCTGGCAATGGCGGCAACTCCCCCAATAAATATACTGGCACCCACGGTCACAAATCCAGCGGCCGGGGTGATGGCTACCAATCCTACCACAGCTCCCACACAGGCACCCAGTGCTGAGGGTTTTCGTCCTTTTACTCCATCAAAAAAGATATAAACTAACATGGCAGAAGCAGAAGCTGTATTGGTATTTAGTAAAGCTTTTACAGCCACATCGTTTGCTCCAAGGGCAGAACCGGCGTTAAAACCAAACCACCCAAACCAGAGTAAACCAGTACCTAACAATACAAATGGAATGTTGGCAGGATAAGAGGGTCTGGCATAGTCCCTTCGGCGTCCAAAGAAGAATGCACCGGCCAGCGCAGCCATTCCGGCCGACATATGAACCACAGTTCCTCCGGCAAAATCAAGCACGCCCCAGTTTCTTAGAAATCCATTCGGGTGCCAGGTCCAATGGGCTAACGGGCAGTATATAAAGATCATAAACAGCACCATAAATCATCAGGGCGGTGAAGCGAACCCTGCCCGCAAATGACCCGGTAAACAGGGCAGGGGTAATGATGGCAAATTTTAATTGAAACAGTGCAAAAAGTGCAAGGGGAATGGTTGCTGAGAAATTGGGATCAGGGGCGCCGCCCACCCCTTTGAACATAAAGAATGTAGCCGGATTTCCAAAGAATCCATAGCCTTCAGCTCCCACGCTCTCACCAAAAGCAAGACTGAATCCAAAGACCACCCATAATACGCTGATAAGTCCCATGGCAATGAAACTCTGCAGGATGGTAGAGATCACATTTTTTGGCTTAACCATGCCTCCGTAAAAGAAACCAAGTCCGGGGGTCATTAAGAAAACCAGGGCGGTGGAAGCCAACATCCAAGCAGTATCTCCGGTATCAATCCCTGACGTATCACCTGTGGAGAAACTGTGAGGAAAGATAATTCCTAGCAGGGCAATGATCCCAAAAGCTATAAGTGCAAAGAGCCACTGTTTTTTCATTGTAAAGAATTTTAGTTATTCTCTACAAATATATGATAAATGAACCACTGCCCATTATAAATAGGGGGTGAATTTATGAAAAAACAATATATTTACAGGAAGAGGTATAAAAAATATGCCCTATATGTATAAAATTGTGTTTTTAATCGGATTTGACCCCTGTCAGGTAGTCATCGATCCGTTTCGCAACTCTCCGTCCCGAAGCAATGGCTGTAACCACCAGGCTGGCTCCATTGGCAGCATCGCCAGATGCAAACACTTTATCTACATTGGTGGCCATTTGATGATCTACCTCCACATTTTTCTTTAAATTAAGTCCAATGCCAAGTTCTGTAAGCAATCCTTCATGAATGGGATGTACAAATCCCATGGCCAGCAAGATCAAATCGGCCTCGATTTGTTGATTGGAACCGGGAACAGGTTTAGGTTTAAAGCTGCCATTTTCCTTTTCCCAGGAAATCTCCTCCACTTCTGCATGGGTTACCCTTCTTTGCATTTCGATAAACTGAAGCGTAGAGAGGCTCCATCTCCTTTCACAACCCTCTTCATGGGAGGTAGTAGTTTTTAAAGTTTTTGCAAAATAGGGCCATGGGTTCTCATCAGCTCTTTTCTCCGGGGGTTTGGGCATAATCTCAATCTGAGTCACGCTTTCAGCTCCCTGTCGGATGGCTGTTCCTACACAATCCGATCCTGTATCTCCACCTCCAATAACAAGAACCTTGCGTCCTTCAGCTGTAATCCGATTGTCATAGGCTACATAGGATCCATCATTCACCCGGTTTTGCTGGGCCAGATACTCCATGGCAAAATGAACTCCATCCAGGTTGCGACCTGGTACTTCCAGGTCCCTGGGTTGCATGGCCCCGATGGCCAGGCAAACAGCGTCGAACTGTTCTATGATCTCTTTTCCTGAAATGTCCTTACCTATCTCCACGCCTGTTTTTATCTCAAGTCCTTCCGCGATCATCACCTTGAGCCTTCGATCAATGGTATGCTTATTGAGTTTGAAATCGGGAATACCATAACGAAGTAAGCCTCCGATTTTTTCATCTTTCTCAAAAAGAGTGACTGTATGACCGGCTTTATTCAATTGGTCTGCAGCTGCCATTCCCGCAGGTCCGCTTCCAATGACAGCCACTTTTTTTCCGGTTCTTACTTTAGGTGGCTGAGGTTTAATATAGCCTTCGAGAAACGCCCGCTCCACTATAGCTGATTCATTTTCGCGAATGGTAACAGGCTGATCATCGATATTCAATACACAGGAGTGCTCACAGGGGGCCGGACAGATCGTTCCTGTAAATTCTGGGAAATTATTTGTGGAATGCAACCGGTCACTTGCTCCTTTCCAATCGCCCTCATACAAAAGTTCATTCCATTCGGGAATCAGGTTGTCCACCGGACAACCCCAGTGGCAAAATGGTATTCCGCAGTCCATACATCTGGATGCCTGTAGCTGGCGGTCTTCAGAGTTCAATACCTGTTCAACCTCGCTATAATCTCCAATGCGTTCATGAATGAGCCTGTTTCCGGCAGGCTTTATCTTTATTTTTATGAATCCTTTAGGATCTCCCATAGTTCTAATAATTAAACGTCACCAATCATTTCCACATCTTTCTCCACTTTTGCCAGCTTCTGCTTGAGCTCTTCAAGCTGAAGTTCCTGCAGTACTTTTTTGTACTCGTAGGGAATGATCTTAATAAACCGGTCCATATAGTCATCCAGGTGGGTAAGAATTTTCTCTGCCACTTTGCTGCCTGTTCTTTCGAAGTGCGTTGCAATCAAATCAGATAACTCCTTTTTATCATTCAGATCTTCCACCAGCGAAAGCTCCACCATCCCCATATTACAGTAGAAGTCAAAGTCACCTTCTTCATCCAGGACGTAGGCTACACCACCACTCATTCCAGCAGCAAAGTTCCTTCCGGTTTTACCCAGAACAACCACCCGGCCTCCGGTCATATACTCACAACAGTGATCACCCACACCTTCAACCACAGCAATGGCTCCGCTGTTTCTGACCGCAAATCGCTCACCGGCAACCCCTGAGATATATATTTCACCCATGGTAGCGCCATAAAGCACGGTATTCCCGATGATAATATTCTGATCCGACTCAAATGTGGATCCTTCAGGTGGAACAACCACAATTTGTCCTCCAGCCAGGCCCTTTCCCAGGTAATCATTGGAATCTCCTTCCAGGTAAAACTCCACACCAGGGACCAGGAAAGCACCAAAACTCTGTCCCGCAGATCCGGCAAACCTGGCAGTGATGGTTCCTTTCGGTAATCCCTCACTTCCATATTTTTTGGCAATGGTACCTGAAAGCATGGCTCCGGTTGTCCGATCGGTATTCTGAATAGGCATATGAATGGTCACGGCTTCCTTATTCTCAATGGCAGGTTTTGATTGATCGATCAACTGGTGATCAATCACGCCGTCGATTTTATGATGTTGTGATTCAACCTTGTAGAGTGCATTTCGCTTAGCAGCCGGCAAAAAGGCAGTCAGATCACTCAGGTCCAGGTTCTTGGCTTTCCAATGGGTAACAGATTCATTCCTGGTAAGCAGATCGGATCGGCCTACAATTTCATCAAAGGTCTTGAATCCCAGGTCAGCCATGTATTCCCTAACCTCTTCCGCCACAAAGTGGAAATAATTTTCTACAAAATCGGCTTTGCCCCGAAAACGTTTTCTGAGTTCAGGATCCTGAGTGGCCACGCCCACAGGACAGGTATTCAGGTGGCATTTCCGCATCATCACACAGCCCAGCACCACCAGGGCGCCGGTGGCAAATCCAAATTCTTCTGCACCCAGGAGGGCAGTTATAATAACATCTCGTCCGGTTTTTATCTGTCCGTCTGCCTGGAGTACCACCTTCCTCCGTAGATTATTCATCACCAGGGTCTGTTGTGTCTCCGCCAGTCCAATCTCTACAGGCAATCCGGCATGTTTGATAGAGGAGGAGGGACTTGCTCCGGTTCCTCCTTCGGCTCCGCTGATGGTGATCAGATCGGCTGATGCTTTGGCCACACCGGCAGCAATGGTTCCCACACCGGTTTCTGAAACCAGCTTCACAGATATCTTTGCCTTGGGATTTACATTTTTCAGATCAAAGATCAGCTGGGCCAGGTCCTCAATGGAGTAGATATCGTGATGCGGTGGTGGCGAAATCAGCGTGATACCAGGAATAGAGTAGCGTGTTTTCGCAATAATCTTGTCCACCTTATGACCAGGCAGCTGTCCGCCTTCTCCTGGTTTTGCACCCTGGGCCACTTTTATCTGTATTTCATCTGCATTTACCAGGTACTCGGTGGTGACCCCGAAACGTCCACTGGCCACCTGCTTAATGGCGCTGCGTTTGGAGTCGCCATTTTCCATGGTTTCAAATCGGTAAGGATCTTCGCCTCCTTCTCCCGTATTGCTTCTGCCACCGATGCGGTTCATGGCAATGGCCAATGCTTCGTGGGCCTCCTTGCTGATGGATCCGTAGGACATGGCGCCCGTCACAAAACGCTTCATGATTTTTTCCACCGGTTCAACTTCATCAATGGGGATGGGATTTCTCTTATAATCAAGCAAACCCCTCAGGAAGCTGGGTCGGGCAGTTTCGCAATCAACCAGGGCAGAATACTCCTTGAATTTTTTGTAGTCATTGTTTCTGGTACTCCATTGGAGCAGGGCAACTGATTCGGGATTCCAGGCATGATGTTCCCCATGTTTTCTGTATGCATAAACCCCTTCTGTGAGAATCAGGGAGTGTACATCCTCTGTGTAAGCTCTTCGGTGGGGGATCAGAACTTCTTCTGCTATTTCCTCCAATCCCATTCCGCCCAACCGGGAAACTGTACCTTCAAAATATTTATCAATGACCGATGTGGAAATTCCTAGGGCCTCAAAGATCTGTGCTGCCCGGTAACTCCTCATGGTACTAATCCCCATTTTTGAAAGCACCTTCAACAAGCCCTTATTGACAGCATTGATATAATTCTGCTGGGCTTTTTCAAAGTCCTGCTGAATGACCCTGGTTTTTACCAGTTGCTCAATCACTGCAAAACTCATATATGGATTGACGATACTGGCACCATACCCAAATAACAATGCAAAATGCATGACCTCACGAGGTTCTGCAGATTCAACCACGATATCGATTTGCATCCGCTTCCTGCAGTTGATCAGGTGATGGTGAACGGCCGATACAGCAAGCAGAGAGGGAATGGGAGCCTTCTTTTCGCTTATATCCCTATCGGTGAGAATAATGTAATTGTTTCCTTCATCCACAGCCTGCTCTGCCTCTTTGCAAATGTTTTCTAAGGCCTTTTCCAGCCCTTTGGCTCCATCAAAGGCATCAAAATGCATGGTGATAACGCGGTTTGAGAAACCCTTGTATCTCAGATTCTTTACAACCTGGAAGTAGGTATTGTCTATAACCGGGCTTGTGAACTTAACCATTTTAGCATGGTTGGGTGTCTCATCCAGCACATTGTCCTGCAAAGAACCCAGGTACCCGGTAAGTGTCATGACCATCTCTTCCCGAATGGGATCGATGGCAGGATTGGTAACCTGTGCAAATAGCTGTTTGAAATAAGAGAACAGCCTGTAAGGCTTTTTACTCAGAATGGTTGTGGGTACATCATTTCCCATGGAGCTGATGGGCTCTTTTCCCGATTCAGCCATGGGCTTGATTATGGTCTCGATATCCTCGCGGCTGTAGTTAAAGGAGGTCTGATACTTTTCATAAGCCTCTCCAAGTCCGGGAGGAATGATATTTCCGGCCTGAATTTGTTCCAGATTGACCATGTTTTTATCAATCCAGCTCAGATAAGGATGCGCCGAGGCCAGCTTGGCCTTTAGCTCCTCATCTCTGTACATTTTTCCCTCCTGAACGTCAACCAGGATAATTTTACCCGGTTTTAATCTGCCTTTTTCCCTGATCTCTTCGGGTTTGAAAGACTGGACGCCTACTTCGGATCCCATCACCATGAGATCATCCTTGGTAATAATATACCTCGAGGGGCGCAATCCATTGCGATCAAGCATTCCACCGATAAAACGACCGTCGCTGAAAATTAGTGATGCAGGGCCATCCCATGGCTCCATAAATGCCGAGTGGTACTGGTAAAATGCTTTTAACTCTGGCGAGATTGGGTTTTTATCATTCCAGGACTCGGGGATCAGGATGGACATGGCATAGGGGAGGGACTTTCCGCTCATAATCAGAAACTCCAGCACATTGTCCAATGATGCTGAGTCACTCTTATCAGGTTCTATCACCGGGTAGATCTTCTCCAGGTCTCCAAGAACATCCGATTTCAGGATGGATTCCCGGGCCTGCATCCAGAAACGGTTGCCTTTCACCGTATTGATCTCTCCATTGTGAGCCAGCATCCGGAAGGGTTGAGCCAGGTCCCAACTGGGAAAGGTGTTGGTGCTAAATCTGGAGTGAACCAGAGCAATGGCGCTCTCCATGCGTTCATCTTGTAGATCAAGGAAATATTCGCCCAGCTGCTCGGACGTAAACATCCCTTTGTATATCAATACCTTGGTGGAGAGACTGGGTAGATAAAAGAAACTTTTCTGCTTTAGTTTGGAAGAGGCCACAAATTTCTCAACCCTCTTACGGATAATGTATAATTTGCGTTCAAGCTCAACCTGCGGCAGATCGGCACCCAGTAAGATTTGCTTCATGTTGGGTTCTGCACTTCGGGCGATATCGCCTATGGTGCTGTTGTCCCTGGGGACTTCGCGAAACCCGATGAGGTTGACACCCTCATTATGTACAAACTGTACCAGAATCTCTTCGCACTTTCTTGCCTCAGCAGGATCCTGGGGCAGGAAAACCAGCCCGGTACCAAATTGTCCCTCATGGGGGATGGAATATCCCTGCATCAGGTAAAAGTCCCTGGGTATCTGAATCATTACACCCGCTCCATCACCGGATTTACTGTCCGATCCTTCTGCGCCACGATGGGTCATATTCACCAGGGTCTCAAGCCCTCGTTCGATAATATTGTGAGATTTCTTCCCTTTTAGATTTGCTACGAATCCAATCCCACAATTGTCATGCTCAAAGGCACTTCTGTATAATCCTGCCTTTTCAGGTCTTTCTTTCTCCATGGCAACTGCAGCTTTGTCTTCTATTTACAAAAAAACCGTCCTCTGTTTATCCTGAGAACGGTTTTTTAAAATTTTATTTCATACCATTCTTATCCGGACCGATTGATCCTCTTAATCACATGCTTGTTTATTGGATTAGAATGTAAATTCATCTCTTTTTTAACTGAACGCAAAGATACGTAATTATATTACGAATCAAAACAATTAGGGGTTTCTTAACTATATTTTGACGGCTTAAACCTGTTAAACACTATTAAATTGAAAGAGGCCACCCCATTTGGAATGACCTCTTTCACATTTGATTAATGCACAGTTAGCTATAACCGTACAGATATTTAAGGCTTAGTTGTAAGCTGATTCGCCATGTTCATAAATATCCAGGCCTTCCTCTTCAATCCTTTTGGATACCCTGAGACCAATGGTCTTTTTAAGGGTGATAAACACCACAAAGCCAAGTCCCATGGCCCAGGCAGCAACGGCCAGTACACCAATGAGCTGTGAGCCCAACTGGGCTGCGCCTCCTCCGTAGAAGAGACCATTATCGGTACTGAACAGTCCGACCAGAATCGTTCCCAGGGCACCATTCAAACCATGTACTGAAATGGCTCCCACAGGGTCGTCAACCTTAAGTACTTTATCGATAAATTCAACTCCAAATACCAACAGGATTCCTGCCAGAATTCCAATAATGGCTGCACCGCCCGGACTTACCACATCACATCCGGCTGTTATGGCCACCAATCCGGCCAGGGCACCGTTCAGGGTCAGTGAAAGACCGGGGCGTTTGTATTTGATCCAGGTTACTACCATGGCTGAAACAGCACCGGCTGCAGCTGCAAGGTTGGTGGTAATAAAGATATGCGAAATTGCAGAAGCATTTCCTGATCCGGTAGCTGCCAGCTGAGATCCCGGGTTAAACCCAAACCATCCAAACCAAAGGATGAAAACACCGAGAGCACCCAGTGCAAGGTTCTGTCCGGGAATCGCCCTGGCTTTCCCATCTTTGGTATATTTACCGATTCTGGGCCCAATGACCACTGCGCCTGCAAGGCCTACCCATGCACCCACTGAGTGGACCACGGTGGAGCCTGCAAAGTCGTGAAATGGAGTGCTCATGCTTGAAAGCCAGCCTCCTCCCCAAACCCAGTGTCCCGAGATGGGGTAAATAATGGCTGTAATGGCTATAGTAAAAATCAGATAGGCCGAAAATTTGGTTCGCTCAGCCATGGCTCCTGAAACAATGGTGGCGGCTGTGGCGGCAAAAACTGTCTGGAACATCAGAGAGGCTTTATCGGGCACGCCATTGATTTCATTGCTTCCGAAAAAGAGAGAGACCCTGCCCACAAAACCACCCACATCTTCTCCATACATAAGGGTATACCCCAGCATCCAGAAGATCAGGGATCCGATGGAGAAGTCCATCAGGTTCTTCATAAGTATATTTGCGGTGTTCTTTGATCTTGTAAATCCGGCTTCCACCAGGGCAAAACCAGGCTGCATAAACATCACCAGTACGGCTGCAATCAGGATCCACATGGTGTCTATTGAAACTGTAAATTCAGATACAGCTGTTGTTAAATTTTCCATGATAAATGCGTTTTTCTGTTAATTAATTGAGGTTTTCAGTCTTTGATATAGAGTGATTCGTCTCCTTTTTCCGCAGTTCGGATCCGGATGCTTTCATCCAGTGTGGAGATAAATATTTTTCCATCTCCCACCTCTCCTGTAGCTGCAGATTTTAAAATAGCATCCACTGTCTTTTCCAGGTTCACGTCACGGACAACAATCTGCAGGTAGAGCCTTTCGATGGTGCCGGTATCATAAGCGATACCACGGTACACCCTGCTTTCCCTGGCCATTCCCACTCCGCGGGCTTCCCAGAAGGAGAAGAACTCAATACCGTTCTCATGAAGGGTCTCTTTCACCTCTTCAAACTTGGTTTTACGAACTATTGCTTCAATTTTTTTCATGGGTCATGTTATTAAAATGATACACCTACTACAACATGGTACTGTTCTCGTTCAGGATTCCATATGAGTGAACCACTGACGGGCAAGGAGAATTTCTCGGTAATTTGAATCTCTTTGGTAGAGGATATTCCGATGTTACAAATGGCGAATTTGTCACCTTCCGTGTGCCATCCATCACCTGCACCCAGATGGATTCCAAAATACTTAAAGGAATATCCCAGTTCGAAATACATATCACCACCTGAGGTTCCGGCAGTTGGAGCTTCATTGAACATGTAGTTTGCTGAAACTGAAAAACCTTTAATCTCATAACCCAGGTTGAGTTCAAGTCCATGCGTACCTGATGAATCGCTGAATTCAAAGTAATTGGAGCCTGCTCCCGGGAAATAGTAGTCTGTTATTCCAACGGACAAACCAAAATCAAAACCATAGGAGAGGTAGATATCCGCTTCGGCAAAATCACTGTTGCCGAAACTGTAAGATCCCCAGCCCCCTATGGTGAAATTACCAAAAGCAACCTCCAGATAGGGCTGTATGGCAGGGCCCGTTCCAAATTTGGTGCCCCGCCACAGGTAACTACTCACCAGATCTCCACCAACATCAAATCGATTTGGTTTTTCCTCTTCCTGAGCTTTCAGATTCATGGGAACCATCACTAAGCTTATTACCAGCAGTGTGAATACTGCTCCGATCTTTTGTGCCCTTTTCATAATTGTAAATTTTGAGATAAGATTAATTATAATTCGAAACAAAAGTACGAATAATATTTACAACCCCTAAGAAAAAAGGGGGTAAAAGTGTAAAATATGTAAATATATAAAACACACCCCCTGTAATTGAGGGGGTGGATAGTGAAAAAGGCATAAAAGTAAAGACGGACCCCTTATATTATTAATGTGTAGTATCTCTTTTCACCTTGATAGGTTGAGTTCAAATTCTTAAATTTGTATCCACTTCCTAAATTCTGATCCATGAAAAGAATTTCTTACAAGTTTTTACTGGTTATTTGGGTGCTGTGTGCAGGTTCTATGGCTTATGGTCAAAAATCTGCACTATTACTCATCGATATTCAGGACTTTTATTTTCCTGGTGGCAAACTCCAACTGGAAAATCCTGAAATGGCAGGCATGAATGCAGGTCTTATTCTGGACCATTTCCGCAAGAGTGAACTTCCGGTGTACCATGTTCGTCATAATCTTGAACCGGGAGGAAGCATTCATCACTATGTAAAACCCGAAGCAGGAGAACCCGTTCTTTCCAAAGACCAGGTGAATGCATTTGTAGATACCAAATTGCTTGAAATGCTACTAGCCGATTCCATAGAACAATTGGTCATATGCGGTATGCAAACCCATATGTGCGTGGAGGCTGCGGTTAGGGCGGGTCATGACCTGGGCTTCACCTGCCTGTTGGTGGCAGATGCATGTGCAACCAGGGCACTTCAATACGAGGAACATATCATTCCTGCCAAAAATGTCCATTACTCCACCCTAAAAACCCTGCAGGGGAGTTATGCAAGGGTGCTTACCACAGAAGACCTTATTAAAGAGATTGATTAGATGAGCAAAAATATTATTACAGATGTTGAGAGTGTATTAAGCAGGGAATCAGATGCGATCCGGTCCATCCCAGTCACCGATGCCTATGAAAAGGTGATCGAGTTAATCGTGGATCGTGTGCATGGAAAGGGCGGCAAAGTGATTGCCAGTGGCATGGGAAAAGCTGGTCATGTGGCCAAGCACATGGCCACCACCCTGAGTTCAACTGGAACACCCTCCTTATTTATTCACCCCAGTGAAGCTCAGCATGGCGACCTGGGAGTGATCAGGGAGAACGATGTCCTGGTTGTATTATCAAATTCTGGAAAAACCCGTGAAATACTGGAGCTGATAAGACTGACGGATGCACTTCATTCTGGCATTCCTGTGGTCGTCATCACAGGAAACCCTGATGGTCCATTGGCACAACAATCACAAATGGTGCTGTTTACAGGGAATCCTGAAGAGGTGTGCCCACTTGGACTGACCCCCACTACCTCTGCCACTGCCATGACAGTGATTGGTGATGTACTGGTGGTATTGTTAATGAAGAGAATCGGATTCACTGCTTCCGATTACGCCAGAAGGCACCACGGAGGGTACCTGGGCCAAAAGTCGAGAGAGTCGGGAAATGAGAATTAGCAGAGAATTTTGTGCCGGTCTGGTCATTGATATTCAGGAAAGACTATTCCCCCATATGGAGGGTAAAGATGAACTGCTGCGTAAATGCATGATTCTGATTGAGGGGCTAAAGATTCTTGAGGTTCCCCTTTTCCTTACCGAGCAGTATCCCAGGGGGCTTGGCTCAACCCTGAAAGCGATCAGTGATGCCCTTGGGCCAGTTGCTGCTATTGAAAAGGCCACATTCTCATGTTGTGATGAACCTGGGTATCTAAGTGCGCTGAAGAATTCAGAGCGTAAAACCTTGATAGTTTGTGGAATTGAAGCTCATGTCTGTGTCCTTCAGACAGTGGTGGATCTGGTGGCATCCGGGTACACTCCTGTTGTGGTTGAGGACTGTATCTCCTCCAGGAATCCTGAGGATAAGCGGGTAGCCATTCACCGGATGCGGGCCGAAGGAGCAGTGATCACTACCTGTGAATCCATTCTATTTGAATTGATAAGAGTTTCCGGAACTGATGAATTTAAAGCCATATCCCGCCTGGTTAAATAATTTTAGACATGTCACATATTTTTACTGTAGGAGAGACCATCCTCGATATTATATTCAAAGATAAAGAACCAAAAACTGCCCGGCCCGGTGGATCCTCATTTAATGCTTCCATTACCCTGGGTCGCCTGGGTGCACCTATCACCTTTATCAGTGAGATGGGTAATGACCGGGTAGGAGACCTGATCATGGATTTCATGGTAGAGAATGGGGTGGATGCAGATCATCTCGCCAGGTATAAAGAGGGGCAGTCTGCCATCGCACTGGCTTTTCTTAATGAGAAAAACGATGCCGAGTACCAGTTTTATAAGGACTACCCCCACCAGAGGCTGGCGGTGGATTTTCCCGAGTTTGCTGCCGATGACCTCCTGATGTTTGGCTCATTTTATGCGCTGAATCCCGGCATCAGGCCCCGGGTTAAGCTGCTGTTGGAGAAAGCTGAGAAAGCCGGGGCAAGCATTGTTTATGACCCGAATTTCAGAAGTACCCATGCCCCGGAACGAGCCGACCTGATAGATGTAATAAAAGAGAATATGAAATTTGCATCCATCGTCAGGGCGTCAGATGAGGATCTGGTAAATATTTTCGAAGTTGATAATCCGGATGATGCCTGGGAACAAATCCGGTCTCTCACTCAGGTATTGATCTATACCGCCAATGCCAATGGAGTCCACCTTCGGACAAAGAAGCTGAATTTTCGCATGGAGGTGGAACAGATCAAGCCTTTGAGTACCATAGGAGCTGGAGATACCTTTAATGCAGGATTACTTTACGGGATCTGGAGAAATGGATATGGGAAGAAACAGATTCCTGAGTTGGATCAGTCCCAATGGGAAGCCCTTATTGCGGATGCCATCCGGTTTTCCCGGGAAGTCTGTCTGAGTTATGACAACTACCTACCCCTTGAATATGCGAAACAGGTAAAAGAAAAATACAGGAAATGAAAAAGAAGCCATTAGGTAAATCGAAGTTACAAGTGTCTCCCATCACCTTTGGAGCCTGGGCCATTGGTGGCTGGATGTGGGGAGGGGCGGAAAAAAAGGATTCATTGAGGGCCCTGAAGGCCTGCCTGGATCATGGCATTACCTCCATTGATACTGCCCCAATTTATGGATTTGGTCAATCGGAGCAGATCGTGGGCGAGGCCATCAAAGGTAAGCGGGATCAATATGAAATTCTTACCAAGGCCGGCATGCGGTGGGAAAACTCATTGGGTGAGTATTACTTTACCACCCACGATAACGATGGAAATCAGCGTGAGGTCCATAAGTATTCGGGTCGTGACAGCATCATTGCCGAGTGTGAGGATAGCCTGAAGAGACTGGGTACCGACTATATCGACCTTTACCAGATTCACTGGCCCGATCTCACCACCCCCATTGAAGAGACCATGGAGGCTTTCCAGGTGCTGCTTGACCAGGGAAAGATCAGGGCAGCCGGGGTCTGTAATTATACCCTCGACCAGTTGAAGCTGGCCGATGATGCAGTATTAATTAGTTCCAACCAATTGCCTTACAGCATGGTACGCAGGGAAATAGAAAAGGATATAGTACCCTGGTGTATTGAAAATGATTGTGGAATCCTGGCCTATAGTCCTTTGCAACGTGGATTGCTAACGGGAAAGATTACCCCGGATTATTCATTTTCTCCTGGGGATTCCAGGCCAGATACTCCCCATTTTAAACGGGATAACCTGGTGAAGACCAACCGTTTTCTGGATGAGATCAGACCGCTTGCGGAAGAAAAAGGTGCCACGCTCCCTCAGTTGGTTATCGCCTGGACCCTTCGACAGCCAGGGATTACAGTTGCATTGGCAGGGGCCAGAAATGAAGCCCAGGTCGCTGAGAATGCAGGGGCTGCCCATTTGGATCTGTCAGCCATTGAAGTAACCATGATCAGTGAAAAGCTGAAGACTTTGAGTCCTCAGTTGGATGTGACGTGATCACTTCCCGACAAAGAGCTGACCTGAGCGGTGATCCCTGCTGAGCATCAATCCCTTATTCCATTTCTCCTGGTATACCTGAACAATGTTGACCTGGTCCTCAAAGGTTTGGATCAGAATAGAATTATAGACCAGGTAGTCAATGGGCTCATCAATCAAATCCGACTCCAGATAGCACCAGATGGCATCTGCTTCAGGCTCTTTTCCCAGGAATTCCAGTTCAATGTGCTCACCATTAACTTTCAGGGAGAAGTGGTCCAAAAGATAAAGCTTAAGCAAGCTGTCGGCTTCTGGTAACTCAAGTTCTGTGGCCAGTTGGGTGTGAACACCTTCTCGTTCAAACATGGCACGATCCAGGTCATCGGGAAAAATCCGGATAGAAACTTCAATGCGGTCAGATTCTGAATTGAACCTTACTTCGGTGAGACTTACATAAAACTTATGCATGGACCAGCTCCCCAATCCCAGGAGTAATAGCAGAAGTATCAGACTGCTGTATCGATGTTTAAGACCCTTCATGCGTATGCAGTAGAACACAAAGATGCCAATTCTTTTATTAACTTTGGGCTTTCAAAATAAATCTTTGGCTCATGAGAATTTTCACCTTTGCCCTGGTTCTGGGAATGGCGCATCTGCCTGAATTTATTATTTGAAGGATCGCTCTGTTCCTGAGCCTGGAGGGTCAATAGCGCCATTCCCAGAACCAGGGTGAAGGTGAATATTCTCATGAGCCAAAGATTTATTTTGAATGCCCAAAGTTAATAAAAGAATTGGCATCTTTGTGTTCTACAGCATACGCATGAAGGGTCAAAAACAGCATGTTAGAATTATGTTGCTCCTGCTTCTATTCCTGGGATTGGGGAGCTGGTCCATGCATAAGTTTTATGTAAGTCTCACCGAAGTAAGGTTCAATTCAGAATCTGACCGCATTGAAGTTTCTATCCGGATTTTTCCCGATGA
>PVMS01089886.1_pt1 | contig 24687 bp, 22 predicted proteins | sample 1853461 | NCBI WGS metagenome assembly PVMS01 (sample SAMN08582032, study PRJNA380276) | Marine sediment metagenome, whole genome shotgun sequencing project. | isolation source: ocean sediment barecode stripped | collected 2017 | reverse complement strand
CTTGGTATCGATCTCCGGATTGGCGCGGAAGGTCTCGGCCGCCGCCTTGATGGCCTTCTGCTCCGCCGGCGTGAAGGCCCGAAGCGCATGCTGCACGCGGTTGCCAAGCTGAGCCGACACGCTATCGGGCACATCGAGCGGGTTCTGCGTCACGAAATAAACGCCCACGCCCTTGGAGCGAATGAGGCGCACCACCTGCTCGATTTTCCGCAGCAACGCCTTCGGTGAGTCCCGGAACAAGAGATGGGCCTCGTCGAAGAAGAAGACGAGCTTCGGCTTATCGGGATCGCCCACTTCAGGCAGTTCCTCGAACAGCTCCGACAGCAGGAACAGCAGGAAAGTCGCATAAAGCCGGGGGCTCTGCATGAGCTGGTCGGCGGCAAGGATGCTGATATAGCCGCGCCCATCGCGCGCCGTGCGCATCAGATCCTTCACCTCCAGCGCTGGCTCGCCGAAGAAATCCTCGGCACCTTGTTGTTCCAAAACCAGAAGCGAGCGCTGGATGGCCCCAACCGAGGCCTTGGTGACATTGCCGTATTTCGTGGTGAGTGTGGTGGCGCGCTCCGCCAAATTCATGAGCAAGGACTGCAAGTCCTTAAGATCGAGAAGCGGCAGCTTCTCGTCATCGGCGATCTTGAAGGCGATGTTGAGCACACCCTCTTGCGCCTCGCTCAGTTCCATCAGGCGCGACAAAAGGAGCGGGCCCAGTTCGGAGATGGTGGTGCGGATCGGGTGCCCCTTCTCACCAAAGAGGTCCCAGAAGATCACCGGATAGGCGGCAAATTCGACGTCATAGCCGATCAGCTTGGCGCGATCCTTGATCCAGCCCTTGGCCACGCCTTTCTCGGCCAGGCCGGAAAGGTCGCCCTTAACGTCGGCGCAGAACACCGGAACGCCCTGGTCGGAGAAGCTTTCAGCGAGGCCCTGCAAAGTCACGGTCTTGCCGGTTCCCGTGGCGCCGGTGACCAGCCCATGGCGGTTGGCGAGCCGCAGCAGGATAAACTCAGCCTTGTCGCTCTGGCCGATATAGACGCTCTCAACGGGAGCAGTTGCAGCCTCGGCCGCCTCGCCCTGCTTCGTGTTCTTGGTTGCCTTCTTGGGCGCCGCCTTCCGTCTCGCCATCCTTGTCCCTCCTGCTGGCCTGCCTGCGGCACTTTAACGGGAGCCATGGCCGCAAGCCAAGGCGCTCTGTCGTGGGTCAGCGGCATCGTATCCTGACGGGTTTCTTGCCCCGCAGGCTTCGTGCTAGGAGACACCAAAGAACCAATTAGAGCTTGCTGGACATGGATAAACTTCCCTTGGCCCGAGACTTTCCCGCCACCGACGAGGCGGCGTGGAAGACACTCGTGGAAAAGGCGCTGAAAGGCGCCCCCTTCTCTTTGCTTCAGTCGAAGAGCTATGACGGCATCGCCGTCGAACCGCTCTATGGCCGGGCAACGAACGCTCTAATCATTCCTGGCCGCGCGCCCGGACAGCCTTGGGAGGTGCTTCAGCGCATCGAGCCTGGCGCCGGCATGGCAGCCAATCGCCAAATCCTTGACGATTTGAACAATGGCGCCAACGGCGTCGTGCTCGTATTTCAGGGTGCCGTCGGCGATTACGGCTACGCGTTTCCCGCGTGCCCGGACATGCTGAGCGCAGCCCTGGAAGGCGTCCATCTTGAGTGGGGCGTTCCCATCGAGCTCCAGCAAGGCCTGGCCTGCAGAGACGCCGCGCTCACGCTGGCGAACTTGGTCGAGACGAGGGGCATCGCACCGAGCGAAGTGAATATCCGGTTTGGCCTCGATCCCATCGGTGTTCTCGCAGCGAATGGATGGAGCTACGTCCACTGGCCCGAGATGGCGCCGGTGTTTTCCGGCCTGGTCGGGGAGATGTTGGAGCAAGGCTTCAAGGGCCCGTTCGCTGTTGGTGACGGCCGGCCCGTCCACGCGGCCGGCGGCTCGGAGGCACAAGAGCTCGCCTTCGCCCTCTCCACGGCGCTTGCTTATCTGCGCGCGCTGGAGGCCGGCGGCATGGCCCTCGACGATGCGCGGCGCCTTGTCTTCTTCCGCCTTGCCGCCGATCAGAATCAATTCCTCACCATCGCCAAGTTCCGGGCCTTGCGGAAACTTTGGGCGCGCGTGGAGGAGGCCTGCGGGCTCAAGCCCGAACCGACCTTCGTTAGCGCCGAGACCGCATGGCGCATGCTGACGAAACACGATCCGCACGGAAACATCGTGCGCGGTACGATCGCCGCGCTCTCCGCCGCACTTGGCGGCGCCGATGCGGTGACGGTGCTGCCCTACAGTACAGCGCTCGGCCTGCCCGACGCATTCTCCCGCCGTGTCGCGCGCAACACCCAGACCATTCTCATCGAGGAGGCAAATCTCTATCGCGTCGCCGACCCGGCTGCCGGCGCCGGCGCCATCGAGGCGCTGACCGATGAGCTCTGCCGCGCCGCATGGACATTGTTCCAAGACATCGACAAGACCGGCGGCGGCGCTGAAGCCTTGCGGGCCGGACTGATCCAACGCGAGGTCGCCAAGGTGCGCGCCGAGCGCGAGAACGCCGTCGCGCGCCGCAAGGACTCCCTGGTCGGCACCAGCGACTTCCCGCTTCTCGCCGAGGAACCGGTTGCCGTGCTCGACGCCACGCCCGCACCTCCATGCGACAATCCGGGCGAACCGACCGTGGATCAATTGCAGCGCATGCGTTTGGCCGAGCCGTTCGAGGATTTGCGAGACCGCAGCGACGCCTATCTCGCCGAGCATGGCGAGCGGCCGGCGATCTTTCTTGCCTGTCTCGGACGCCCCGCCGACTTCAACGCGCGGGCAAGCTTCGCCAGAAGCCTGTTCGAGGCGGGGGGCATCGCCGCGATCACGCCCGAAGGCGCACAAGACATCGACAGCATTGCCAAGGCATTCAAGGCGTCGGGTGCGAAACTCGCCTGCCTGTGCTCCTCCGACAAAGTCTATGCATCCGAGGGCGCCAAGGCGGCGAAAGCCCTCAGCGAGGCCGGCGCGCAGCACATCTATCTGGCCGGCAGACCGGGCGACCAAGAGGCCGCATTGAAGGGCGCCGGCGTGAACGATTTCGTATCGGCGGGCGCGGACATTCTCGCGATGCTGCGCGGGGCATACGCAAACTTAGGGCTTTAGGCACGAGCCAACGCGGCGGCCTGAAAGGGAACGAGTAAGTGACCGGAATACCGAAGTTCACCGAGATCGACTTTAAGGAGCCGCGCGAAGCGTCCCCGGCGTCCGACGCGCCCAACTGGGAGACGCCGGAAGGCATCGCGGTGAAGCCGGCCTATGGCGCCGGCGATCTGGACGGCCTCGACTTCCTCGACGGCATGCCGGGCGTAGCGCCCTATCTGCGCGGCCCCTACCCGACGATGTATGTGCAGCGCCCCTGGACGATCCGCCAATATTCCGGCTTCTCGACGGCCGAGGATTCCAACGCCTTTTACCGGCGGAACTTGGCCGCTGGTCAGCAAGGCGTCTCCATCGCCTTCGATCTCGCCACCCATCGCGGCTACGATAGCGATCATCCGCGCGTGACCGGCGATGTGGGCATGGCGGGCGTCGCCATCGATTCCATCTACGACATGCGCACCCTGTTCGACGGCATCCCGCTCGATCAGGTCTCCGTCTCCATGACCATGAACGGCGCGGTGCTTCCGGTGCTGGCGCTCTTTATCGTCGCCGGTGAGGAGCAGGGCGTGCCCCACGACAAGCTCTCGGGCACGATCCAGAACGACATCCTCAAAGAGTTCATGGTGCGCAACACCTATATCTATCCGCCTGAACCATCGATGCGCATCGTGTCCGACATCATCGGCTACACGTCGAAGCAGATGCCGAAGTTCAACTCCATCTCGATCTCCGGCTATCACATGCAGGAAGCGGGAGCGACGGCCGACCTTGAGCTCGGTTACACGCTCGCCGACGGCATCGAATATGTGCGCGCCGGCATCGCCACCGGTCTGGACGTCGATGAATTCGCGCCGCGGCTCTCCTTCTTCTGGGCCATCGGCATGAACTTCTCCATGGAGATCGCCAAGATGCGCGCCGCGCGTCTGCTGTGGGCGAAGCTCATGATGGACGAGTTCAAGCCGAAGAATCCCAAGTCGCTGGCACTACGCACTCATTGTCAGACGAGCGGCTGGAGCCTCGCCGCCCAGGATGTGTTCAACAACGTGGTGCGGACCTGCGTCGAAGCCATGGCCGCCACGCAAGGTCACACCCAGTCGCTCCATACCAACGCACTGGACGAGGCGCTGGCGCTACCGACGGATTTCTCCGCCCGCATCGCTCGCAACACCCAGCTCATGCTGCAACAGGAGAGCGGCACCACAACCATCATCGACCCGTGGGGCGGCAGCTTCTACATCGAGCGCCTGACCTACGATCTCGCCGCCCGCGCCATGGAGCATATCGAGGAGATCGAGAAGTTCGGCGGTATGGCCAAGGCCATCGAAGCCGGCATCCCCAAGCGCATGATCGAGCAGGCGGCGACCGCGACGCAAGGGCGCATCGATTCAGGCCGCCAGACCATCGTCGGCCTGAACAAATACCAGCCCGACAGCGAAGCCGACATCGCCATTCTGAAAGTGGACAATCGCTCGGTACGCCGCCAGCAGCTCGACAAGCTTGAGCGTCTCAAGGCCGAGCGCGACGAGACGGCCGTTACGCGCGCGCTTGACGCGCTGACCGAAAGCGCTGAGACAGGCAAAGGAAACCTGCTTGAAGGCGCCGTCGTAGCCGCCCGCGCCATGGCCACTGTCGGCGAGATTTCCTATGCCCTGGAGAAGGTCTATGGCCGCCACCGGGCAAATGTTTCGGCAATCTCCGGCGTCTACAAGGCTGAGATGGGCAGCGAGGACGGAAACATGACCCGCGTCAACGAACTGGTCGAGAGCTTCGAGACCGAGCACGGACGCCGCCCTCGTATTCTCGTGGCCAAGATGGGCCAGGACGGTCACGACCGTGGCCAGAAGGTCATCGCCTCCGCTTTCGCCGATCTCGGCTTCGACGTCGATATTGGCCCCCTGTTCCAGACACCCGATGAAGCCGCCCGCCAGGCCGTCGAAAACGACGTCCATATCCTCGGCGTATCGTCGCTTGCCGCCGGTCACTTGACGCTCGTACCGGCGCTGCGTGAGGCGCTGGAGACCCAAGGGCGCGGCGACATCATGATTGTCGTCGGCGGCGTCATCCCGCCGCAAGATTATCCCGAGCTCTACGAAGCCGGCGCCAAGGCCATTTTCGGTCCCGGCACGCCGATCGCCGACGCCGCTATCGACATTCTCGGTAAGCTCGGTGTCGAGGGCGACGCCAAAGCGGCCGCCGAGTAGCTCGGCATCTCATGAGCGGCACCACCAAGACCGAAGACGATTTCAACAAGACCGTCGAGGCGATCCGCGCCGGCGACCGCGTGGCCTTGGGACGCGCCATCACGCTGGTCGAGAGCACCAGGCCCCAGGATCAGCTCCGCGCGCAGAAGCTGCTTGAGGCGCTGCTGCCCCATACCGGCAAGTCCATCCGCATCGGCATTAGCGGCGTTCCCGGCGCCGGCAAATCCACGCTGATCGATCAGCTCGGGATCAACCTCATCGCCAAAGGCCACAAGGTGGCCGTGCTCGCCGTCGACCCGACCTCGTCGCGAACCGGCGGATCCATTCTCGGCGACAAGACCCGCATGGGCCGGCTGTCCATGGAAGCATCGGCCTTCATCCGCCCCTCACCCGCGGGCACGAGCCTCGGTGGCGTCACCAAGACCACGCGCGAGACCATTGCGCTGGCCGAAGCGGCGGGCTTCAACATCGTACTGGTGGAGACCGTCGGTGTCGGCCAATCGGAAACCGCCGTCTCCGACATGGTGGATGTGTTCGTGGTGGTCGCCATCCCCGGCGCGGGCGATGAGCTTCAAGGCATCAAACGCGGCCTGCTCGAGCTGGCCGACATCATCGCGGTCAATAAGGCCGACAGTGACAATATCGAGCGCGCCAACCGCGCGGCGACGGAATACCGGACGGCATTGCATATTCTTGCCGCCGGCCATCCGAACTGGGAGCCTTCGGTGCTGACCCTGTCGGCGCGGGACAATCTCGGTCTCGACGTGCTGTGGGAAAAAATCACCGAGCGCCATGCCGCCCTTGTCGAAACGGGCGCGCTGATGGAGCGCCGGGCCGATCAGGCCATTTCCTGGATGCGCGAGATTTTCGAGCAGCGCCTGCTCGCCGCGTTCAAGGGCAGCCGGCGCGCCGCCCGCCACGTCCAAGCGCTTGAGGACAAGGTCCGCGCCGGCGAGATGACCGCCGCCGCCGCCGCCGGGGAGCTTGGGCGCCTGGTCGGCCTCAACGAGCCTGAGTAGGCCAGCCCCCGCGAATTCACTTTCCTCCCGCGCAAGCGGCTTGTAAGCCAGAGATATGGTACGGCCACACGTCCTCCTTACCGGCTTTGGCCCCTATCCCGGCGTCGCCGAGAACCCTTCCGGCTGGCTTGCCGAGACTCTTGCCGCGCGCAAGTCCCGCAACTGCAATCTCCATGCGCTTGTGCTGCCGACGGAGTGGGAGGCTGTTGCCGCACTCACGCCGCGCCTCCACGAGAGCTTTCAACCCTATGTTATGATTCACTTTGGCGTCAGCCCGCGCACGAAAGCTCTTCGCATCGAACACTCGGCCCATAACCGAATTATGTCCCGAGCCGATGGGCGTGGCGCCTTCGCCAACGCACGCGTGATCTCTCCTGGTGGCGCCGTGCGCCTTGACACCGGCCTGCCGGTCACGAAGATCGCCGCCCATCTCAGAGCCCAGGGCGCACAAGCCCACAGCTCGCGATCCTGCGGACGCTATCTCTGCAATTTCCTCTACTACCGCTCCCTGCAATGGGCGAAAGCGCACGGACGTGATGCCCTGTTCGTGCATGTGCCGCCTCCGGCAGGCGGACCGTCCAACGCCGATGCTCTGCTGCACGCGGCGGAAGAGATTCTGCGCTTCGTCCTTGACGTCACCGCCACGCAAGACGCGCGCCCGGCTCAAAACCCGCGCGCCTCACACATTGAGGAGATGCGGCAATGACGATTGGCCGCCGCGAGTTGATGTTGGCTGGACTTAGCGCTGGGCTTGGCGTGGGCCTGGCCGTGGTGGGCCCGCGCATGGTGGTCGCGCGCGAAACGAGCACAAGCGATGTGGTGCCGGCCGGGGGTGCCTTCGACCAGACGGCAACACTCCAGGACGCCGCCGATGCGGCGGCCAAATCGGGCACACCCTTACGTCTCGCGGCGGGGACTTATTCGACCGGGCGACTCAACCTCAAATCCGGCACGCACATCCAGGGCGTGCCGGGGCGAACAATCCTTCGTTACAGCGCAGGCGGCGCGATCCTCTCAACCGAAGGGACCGACAATGTGCGCCTGTCCGGTCTGGTGCTTGACGGCGGCGGCAAGCCGCTCGGCGAGAACGGCGCGCTTCTCATGGCAACCGAGGCGACACATCTGGCCATCTCGGAGTGCCGCTTCATTGGCAGCACCGAGGGTGGCGTCGTGCTCCGGCGCGTGGCGGGCCGCATCGCCGACTGCGAGATCGGCGGCATCGGTAAAGCCGCGCTGTACAGCGAGGACGCGAACGGATTACAGATTGCCCATAATCATGTTCACGACTGCGGTGACAACGGCATCCTCGTCTGGCGTTCAAAGATCGGCGAGGACGGCACCATCGTGACCTCGAACCGCATCGAGCGCGTCGCCGCCAAGAGCGGCGGTAGCGGACAAAATGGCAATGGTATCAATATCTTCCGCGCCGACTCGGTGCTGGTGAATGGGAACAGCATCACCGACTGCGCCTTCTCGGCGATCCGCTCGAACGCCGGCTCCAACTGCCAGATGATCGGCAATTCCTGCGCGCGGCTCGGCGAAGTGGCGGTCTATGCCGAGTTCTCCTTCGAGGGCGTGGTGATCGCCAACAACATTGTCGACGTGGCGGCCATGGGCGTGTCGGTCACCAACTCCAAGCAAGGCGGCCGGCTCGCCGTCGTGCAAGGCAACATGATCCGCAATCTCTTCTTCCGGAAGAGCGTCGACACCCGCGGCATAGGCATCGCCGTGGAGGCGGATAGCGTGGTCGCCAACAACGTCATAGAAGACGCGCCGGCCTACGGCATTTTGGTGGGTTGGGGCGACTATCTCCGCGACGTGAGCGTCACCGACAATCTCATCCGCAAGGCCCATATCGGCATCGGCGTCTCGGTGAGCCCGTCCGCCGGGACGGCCCTGATTACCGACAATCTGATTGCCGATACCAAGGACGGCGCCATCCGCGCCATGGACGGGCCAACGCCCATCGGCCCCGATCTCGCGCATCACAGCGCCACGGCCTTCCGCAACCTTAGCGTCTACGGCAACGTCGCCCGCTAGCCCGCGCCGGTCCGCACTGCCGCTCGCCCGTTTGGCGCCATATCCGCCACCAGCTCGGTGGGTACGCCCGCCGCATGCTTCGAGGCGCGGATCACGAGGGAGGTCTTCACGCTCGCCACGTTGGGCGCCGCCGTTAGCTCGTGGATGATGAAATCCTGGAAGGCACTGAGATCCGGCGCCACGCAGCGCAGCAGGAAGTCGGTCTCCCCCGACAGCATGTGGCAGTCGCGCACGATGGGCGAATCCTGCACCCGTTCCTCGAAGGCGATCAGATCGGCCTCCGCCTGGCTATGCAGCTTGATCATGGCGAAGGCGGTGACTTCGAAGCCGAGCGCCTTGTCGTCGAGGATCGCGGTGAAGCCCTCGATGATGCCGGCCTCCTCAAGCGCCCGCACGCGGCGCAGGCAAGGCGGCGCCGAAATGCCGACCTTGCGGGCGAGGTCCACATTGGTGATACGCCCATCGGTCTGGAGTTCGCGCAATATCAGCCAGTCAGTCGCATCGAGGCGGGCGCTACGCATGGGTCTTTTCGTTCCCTGGACGATCGCGGGGCCATCGCGCTAGAAGGCGATGGAGAGCTTCCGAAGGCCCAAGGCCTGTCGGTTTCGCGCAACATTAGGTCTTCTAGGCAAAAGAATCGAAAAGAAATTGAGCGATTTCCATTCCGGAAGTTCTGGGGACCCCAAAAATGAGCCCGCCAAGGCCGATACGACCTGGGTCATCACCGACGGCTCCGTGGGCATGGAAGCCCAAGGCAGGGCCGTGGCCGAGGCCGTCGGCCTCCCTTTCACGCTGAAACGGATGCGCCCCAAAGGGGCCATGCGGCTGATCCCTACGCCGCTCCAGATCCCCATCCCCGCCAAGATAGTCCTGCGCGCCATGGATACGAGTGAGCCGCTTCAGCCCCCATGGCCGCGCCTGGTCATCTCCATCGGGCGGCGCAGCGTACCCATTGCGCTGGCCATCAAACGGATCTCGGGCGCTTACGCGCTTCACATCCAAAACCCGAAAGTGCCTGCCGGGCTGTTCGACCTCGTAGCGACGCCGGTCCATGACAATTTTGAAGGCCCGAATGTCATCACCACGTTCGGCGCCGTGCATGCCGTCACGCCGGAACGGCTTGCCAAGGCCGGCAAGAGCTTCGCGCCACGCATCGGGGCTCTGCCCCATCCGCGCATCGCCGTGCTGCTCGGGGGCAAGAGCGGAGCTTTCAGCTTTCCGCCGGATGTCGCCACGGAGTTTGGCGCAAAGCTCAAAAGTCTGGCCAACGAAACTGGCGGCTCGCTGCTCGTCACGCCCTCGCGCCGCACGAACCCCGATACGCTCGCGGCGCTCTCTCATGCCATCGCCGACACACCCCATTTCATCTGGGACGGCACCGGCGACAATCCTTATTTCGCCTTCCTGTCGCTCGCCGACGCCATCGTCGTCACTGAGGACTCGGTCAACATGGTCACCGAGGCGGCGGGCACCGGCAAACCGGTCTATGTGCAGGCCCTGCCCGGCCGCTCGACCCGGCTCTCCCGCTTCCATGCGCTGATGCGGGAGCGCGGCGCCACACGGCCCTTCGAGGGCCATTTGGAATCATGGAGCTATGCGCCGGTCAACGACACCGAACTGGTCGCCTCCGCCGTCCGCCGCGCGCTGGACCTTGAAACCAAAGACTAAAATACGCTTGTCCCAAAGCGGGTTGCACGCAAGGTATTCGATGCTTACCTCTTCCCTCCCGCTGACCACTTCCAGCCCACACACAATCCAGAGGCATTTTCCATGGGTTCTCACCACGCCAAGGTGATCATCATCGGCGCCGGTCCTGCTGGCTACACCGCGGGCATTTATGCCGCGCGCGCCATGCTGAAGCCGCTCCTCATCGAAGGCATTCAGCCGGGCGGCCAGATGACCATCACCACGGATGTTGAGAATTATCCGGGCTTCGCCGATGTGATCCAGGGGCCCTGGCTCATGGACCAGATGCGCGCCCAGGCCGAGCATGTGGGCACCGAGATGGTCGCCGACATGATCACCGAGGTCGACCTCAAGCAGCGGCCCTTCTGGCTCAAAGGCGATAGCGGCACGGAGTACACTGCCGATGCGGTCATCATCGCCACGGGCGCCAAGGCTCGTTGGCTGGATCTGCCCTCGGAAGGAAAGTTCCAAGGCTTCGGCGTATCGGCCTGTGCCACTTGCGATGGCTTCTTCTTCCGCGGCAAGACGGTGATCGTGGTCGGCGGCGGCAACACCGCCGTCGAGGAAGCGCTCTACCTCGCCAATCTGGCCTCGAAGGTCATACTTGTGCATCGCCGGGACGAGCTGCGCGCGGAGAAAATCCTGCAAGAACGCCTGCTCGCGAACCCGAAGATCGAGGTGATGTGGAAGCACCAGCTCGCGGAAGTGCTTGGCAAGGACGAGCCTTTGGGGGTCACCGGCGCCAAGCTCAAAAACACGGAAACCGGCGAGATGGTGACGTTGCCCATCGACGGCATCTTCATCGCCATTGGCCATACGCCCCAGACCGAGCTGTTCAAGGGCCAGATCGACCTCAAACAGGGCGGCTATATGCTGACGGCGCCGGGCTCCACCGCGACCAATATCGAGGGCGTGTTCGCCGCGGGCGATGTCACTGACGACATCTATCGCCAGGCGGTCACCGCCGCCGGCATGGGCTGCATGGCGGCGCTCGACGTGGAGCGCTATGTCGCCGGGCTCGAGCAGGTGGCCGAAGCCGCTGAATAGGTCTAAAGCCACGCGGCCAAGCCGTTAAGGCCAATGTCGTTTTTCGTCCCTTAGGGGTCCGTCACCGATGGCGCAAAGGGCAAGAAATGCGTAATCTAGAGCCGCTATAGAAGTGGCTAGAGACGATTGACGAAAACAGGGCGTAAGGGGAACCCCATGGCAGACCAACCGACGTTCGAAATGCCTCCAGAAATGCGCGACCTCGCCGAGAAGAATGTCGAGCAGGCTCGCATGGCCTACGGGCAGTTCATGGAATTCATGAGCCAGGCGATGAATGCCTGGTCCACGACAGGCGCCCCCGAGGCCGGCAACTTCAAGGCCATCCAGGAGCGGGCCGTCGCCTTCGCCAAGGAAAACGCCGAGCGCTCTTTCGCGCTCGCCAGCGAGATCGCCAAGGCCGACGACGCACAGGAAGTCGTGGCCCTTCAGAGCCGCTACGTGCAGACCCAGATGCAGACTTTCGGCATCCAGGCCCAGCAGCTGAGCTGGCTCATGGCCGACGCCTTCCGCAATATGCAGTTCAAGGCGCCGAAGGGCTAAGGCCTTTCGCTTCTGCCTGACCGCTCTTGGTCTTCGTCATTCCGGCGCAAGCTGGAATCCAGTGCCGACATTCGACCAGTGCCGATATTCGAAATGGGCCCCGCGAAATGGACCCCGGCTTTCGCCGAGGCGCTCGTTCCCCCATCCGCAATTGCCAAGGGCTGAAACCTCACGGTACAAATGGGTTAGCGGGAAACGACTCTCGCAAGACGGGCATGGCGGTTCGGTGCGGCGCCGGGCCTTCGATGAAAAGCGGAAGGCCCCTATGGCGCACAGCCTAAAATCCAAATCGCTTCTTTTGCATGGACGATTGGTGGCGCTTATCGCGAGCGCCCTCCTCCTCGCCGCCACTCCGGCTATGGCAGCCCAATGCGGCAACAACTCATCGGGCTTCGAGCGGTGGAAGCGCGCCTTCGCCAAAGAAGCAGCTGCGAACGGCATCGGCCGGCGCGGCATCCAGGCCCTGAAGGCCACGCGCTATTCCACCGGGACCATTCGCGCCGACCGTGGGCAGAAAAGCTTCAAGCTCAGCCTCGACCAATTCATGAAGAAGCGTGGCGCGTCCGCCATCGCCTCCAAGGGCAAGCGGCTCAAGAAGTCCAATGCCCGGCTCTTGGCGTCGATCGAGAAGCGCTATGGCGTGCCGCCGGGACCGCTGCTCGCCATCTGGGGCTTGGAGACCGGCTTTGGCGGCTATATGGGCAGGCAGAACACGCTCTCCGCCGTAGCCACGCTGGCCTATGATTGCCGCCGGAGCGAATATTTCACCGGGCATCTCTATGCCGCGCTCCAGCTCGTTGACAGCGGCAGGCTCAGCCCTTCTCAACGCGGCGCCATGCATGGCGAAGTGGGCCAGACCCAGTTTCTGCCGAAGTCGATCCTGCGCTATGGCGTGGACGGTGACGGCAATGGCCGGGTGGATCTCAACTCCAAGGCCGACGCGCTGGCCTCCACGGCGAACTTTCTGCGCGGCCATGGCTGGCGGCGCGGCGACGGCTATCAGCCCGGCCAACCCAACTATGCCGCCATCAAAGGCTGGAACGCGGCGGGGGTCTATCAGCAGACCATCGCCATTGTCGGCCGCAAGATCGACGGCGGCTGATGGCGCGCCACAAGCCTTCCACGCGCAAACGGTCCACGGGGTCCAGCCGCAAAACGCGCAAACCCGCAAAGAGCCGGACGACGCATACGCGTAGCCGGACGACCCGCAGGCGTACCCGCTCGTCTCGTAAGACCCTGGCCAGTCAGCTCGGCAAGGCCGCCGCGCTCCTGGTTGTGCTCGGCCTCGTGCTTCTGTTCGAACGCTATTGCACCGCCCAGGTCGAGCCTTTCGGAGCTGACGCCAGGATCGTTTCCATCGACGGCGATAGTCTGCGCGCCGCCAATGGCGACGAGTACCGCATCTTCGGCATCGACGCGCCGGAGCTGAAACAGTCCTGCAAAGAGGCGAATGGCAGGTCGTGGGCCTGCGGCCGCGCCGCCAAGGTTAAGCTCACGAAGCTCATCAAGGGCGGCAGCGTGGCGTGCGACGTTCGCGATAAGGACCGCTATGGCCGCTACGTGGCGGTGTGCAGCGCCGAGGGCGTGCCGGACCTTGGCGAGGCCTTAGTGCGCGATGGCTACGCCATCGATCTCGGGCGCAAATTCGGCAATCCTTATGCCGCTGAGCAGGCCGAGGCCAAGGCCGGTAAGCGCGGCATCTGGCGGGGCAGTTTCGAGCGGCCCGCCGATTGGCGCTACGCCAACCCCCGCACGGACTAAAACCCCACGCCAAGGCACGAAAAAACCCTCCCCCCGAAGGGAGAGGGTTTGAAATCGTCTTCAGCTTCCCGAAGCCCGCTTCGAGACGCTAGCGTCGAGACGCTTACGCGGCCTTGGCGTAATACGACTTCAGCTGGCTCATCACCTGCTGCTTGTCGAACTCGGCGCCCATAGCCAGCATGGCGTCGGCGAAGCGGCTGGCGATCTCGTCGATCTGCTCAGCCGAAAGCTGATTGAGAATGCCGATACGCACCTGGACCGGCTCCGACAGGGTCGGCCAAATGCCGAAGCCCTGGGCGCGGGCGCCCTGCACTAGCTCCTTCTCCTTACCAGCCAGCTTGCCCGGCAGGTTCAGCACGATCAGGCTCGGCATGTCCGAGGTGACCTCGCAGCCCATGCCCTCGACGGCCTGGCGCAGCGCCTTCTCGTGATAAATGTAATCGGTGGCTTTGGCGGCGCGGCCGTAGCTGAGAATGATGCGCAGCGCCTCGTGGAACGAGGCGACGGCGTAGCAGGAATGGGTCTGGTGATAACCAGGCGTCTCCACGTCCTTGCCGTCGATGATGCCCCAATGACGGGCGTCGAGGATCGGGTGATGCACATAGGTGCGGCAGCCACGGGCCTTGATCACGTCGATGGCCTTGTCGGTGAAGCTCACCGGCGCGTAGGTCAGCGGCAGGGCCAGCACGCCCTTCTGCGGACAGGACGCCCAGGCAACCACGCCCGGATAATCGTCAATGTCGAAGTCGCCCACGCCTAGGCTCGACACGGCGTCGACAATGCCCATGACGCCATGCTTGACGCAGGCATCGGAGAAGCCCTTGAGGTCGTTGATACGGCCCGAGCCGGTCTCCCAATGAGCCATGAACGCCCACATGGGCTTGTGCTCGGCCAGCGCCTTGTCGACGGTCTCAGCCGTGACCGGCTTGCCGTGAGCAGTCTCAACGGTGACGACGCTCGCCGGCTTCGGGTTGAGGCTATCGGCGGCAAGCTCCTCGGCGGTGGCCGCCTTCATGCGGATGGTCAGGCTGTCGATGCCGGAGAAGGTGCCGTTCGGAAACACCACGACCTTGTCGCCCGGCAGGATCAGGGACAGCACGCAATCGAGGCCGGAAAAGCCGGTGCCGGCGACGCCATAGGTATAGGCGTTTTTAGTGCCCCACAGCTCCCGCAGCATCAGCTTGGCTTCCAGCATGCCGCGAAGAACGTCCTTCTGCATGTGGTCGGCCACGCCGGTCTTGGCAAAGCGCTCAAGCACGCGCGGGTCGGTGTTCCCCGGCCCCGGGCCGGCAGCAAGGGTCTCGGGGATTTCAAGCTGCGGAAATACGGTCATACGGCACCTCTAGAAAGCTATCGATCATAAGAGAAGAATGAGGCCCATCGTCTACCGGGCTGAGGCCGCCGGGGCAAGCCCAGCCAGCCGTTTCGATCCGGTCATTGGCGACATATCGCAGTGTCGCTCAAGCCGCCTTAGCGCCCCGATGGGCCAATACTTGGTCCGCCGCCTTGCCGACAAGCTCCGCCAGATGGTCCGGTTTGGCATGAAAAGTACCGACTCCTGCCGTTGCCGACCTCAATTCGACGATCAGGTTCTGGATCTCCGCCTCCGGAATATTGGCCAGCACCACGTCCCAACCCGGCCAGCCGGGGCGCGCATCGAAGCCCAAAATCTGCCCGCGATGGGAGGCGACGATGGAGTTGATGCGGGCCGTAGCCTCCGACGGCACGGCGATTTCGACCGCCATCACCTGCTCCAGCAGCACTGGCTGGCATTGGGGGAGCCCTTCGGTCATGGCCAGCCGCCCGGCCTGGCGGAACGCCATGTCGGACGAATCCACCGAATGGAAGGACCCGTCGATCAGGCACACGGCCACATCCACCACCGGGAACCCAAGCGGCCCCGAACTGAGATAGTCGCGCACGCCGATCTCGACCGAGGGGATGTAGTTCTTCGGCACCACGCCGCCCGTGATCTTGTCGGAGAACGCAAAGCCTTCGCCACGCGGCAACGGGCCGATGGTCACCATCACGTCGCCGAACTGCCCATGGCCGCCCGACTGCTTGCGGTGGCGGCCGCGCACCTCCGTAGTTTTGCGGATGGTCTCCTTGTAGGGGATGTGGCGCGGATGGGTGGCGGCGGCGATACCGTATTTGCGGGTCAGCCGCTCAAGCGCCACGCGCAAATGCATCTCGCCCTGCCCCCACAGCACCATCTCGCCCATTTCCTGGTTATGGGTGATGGCGAGCGAAGGGTCCTCCTCGATGATTTTGGCAAGGCCGGTGGTGAGCTTCACGTCGTCCTTCTTCTCCGTGGCCTCGATGGCAAGCCCGAACACCGGGTCGGCGATCTCCGCAAGCCCAATGTCGATGGCATCGTCCTTCTCCGTCGAAAGCGTCTGGCCTGTCTGGATGCCATCCAAGCGGCCGAAGGCCACCGTGTCGCCGGGCTTGCCCGCGCCGCGCTTCACCGGGTCGTGGCCCACGAGATCGAACACCCCGGCGATGCGCTCCTCGATGTCGCCACTATGGACGGTGGCGCCGTCGGCGAATTCGCCGGCGAGAATGCGCGCCAGCGACAGCTTGCCGCCATGGTCCGTGTGGAAGGTCTTCATCACATATGCGCAAGAGGCCGCGTCCTCAATGCCGAGCCGCTGCGCCGTGGCCGACACGAACGGCGCCTCGTGGCGAAGTGCCTTCATCAGACGCAAAATGCCGTTGCCGTTCTCCGCCGAGCCAAACAGCACCGGGCAGATCAGCCCTTCGCGCAGCTCATTGGAAAGGTCGTCGAACACTTTGTCGCGCGGTGGCGGCACGTCTTCCAAAAGTTGCTCCATCAACTCGTCGTCATAGTCGGCAAGTTTCTCGAGCATGGAGAAACGGGCTTCCTGCTCGCGGCCGGCAAGCGCCGAGGGAATATCGATCACCTCGCTCGGCGCATGCTCGCGATAGATGTGGGCGCGCTCCAGCGCGAGATCGATGAAGCCGGTGACGATGTCGTTCTCCCAGATCGGCACCTGGCGCAGCACCAGCGGCTTGCTAGAGGCGGGCTGCAACATCGGCACGATGTCGCGCACACGGGTCTCCGCCTTGTCGATCTTGTTGAGGAATAAGAAGTGCGGGAGGCCGTGGTCCTCCAACTGCTTAAGGATGAGCTGGAGCGCCGGCACTTTTTTCTCGTCCGGCTCACACACCACCACGACGGCGTCGCACGCGGCGAGCACGCCCGCGGCGTCGGCCTGAAACTCGATGGAGCCTGGGCAGTCGAGGAAGGTGAAACTCTCGCCGAGGAAATCGACCGTGGCCACGTTGAGCTCGACGCTCATGCCGTGATGCCTGGCCTCGTCGGAGGCATCGCCAACCGTGTTCTTGGCGGCGGTGGTGCCTTGACGGTTGATGGCGCCGGTCCGCGCCAAAATAGATTCAAGAAGTGTCGTCTTACCGCTGAGATAGGGGCCAACCAGTGCGATGCAGCGGGCGCTGCGGGCTGGCTGGCCCTGCGCTTTGCCCATGACTTTCTCCCTCGGTCACGATCGGCCGCGGGAAGGCTCCTGACGCACCTACCCGCGCAAGCCTTTTGATGACGCTATCGTGTCAAGCGAAAGCCCCTCTGGCAAGGCCCGCGATTCGAGGGGACTCCTCGTCTGGCTGTCCCGGCCCGGCTCCTCTATGTTGGCGCCCAGAAGGGGACGGAGTTTTCATGCGTTTGCTTTTCGTCTTTGCGCTGACGGCCTTGCTCTGGGTGCTGCCCGTGGTTCTCGGCCGCGACGGCGCGGATGCCTTCATGCGGGTAACGCCACCTGCATCGGAGCAACGCCTTCTCCATGAGGCCAAGATCGTCTGTGGACAGACAGCTGAGGGCTTCAAATGCCGGAACGAAGCTGGAGGCGTACGGCGCGGCAAGATGGGGAAGATTCCCGGGGCCTCGTCGGGCGGGTCATCCGGTGGCGCGACGGATGGCGCCAATGACGATGCGCTCCCCCCCGCCTCAAGTGACGCGGGCGCCAGCCCGCCGAGTGCGGCGCCCACAAGCTGCCCGCGGAACACGGAGCTCCTAGGTGGCGCTTGCGTGCGTTACACCGCGAGCTGCCGCAGCGGTGTGCCTGCGAACACCAATGTTCCGCCGTGCCAAAGCGCGCAAGAGAAGCTGGTTTGCAAAATCGGGTCGGACGGATTGCGGCACTGCTGCTGCCGGCTCTACGACAAACGCTAGCCCAATTATTTCGGCCAAGCCTCGCGCAATACGTCGAGCACGCGGTCAAATTCCCCGAACACCCAGTAATGGCCCGCGCCCTCGATGACTTCGAGCTGGCAATTGGGCAACGCGCCGGCGAGGTAGTAAGCGGCGTCGGGCGGCACGACGGTATCCTCGCCGCCCTGCCACATGAACGCCGGGACATCGACCTCGCCGAGCTTCACGTCCCACGGCGCGCAGTAGAGATTCAAATCCTGGAGCGCGCCGTCGGTGCCCGTGCGCAAGCCTTCCTGGAGCGCCGCCTGGAGATTGTCCCGAACCTCGGGACGGTTCAGCACCTCGCAGTCCGTCGCCGTCACCTGCTGCATCAGAAGGTGGTAGGCGACGCTCGGCGCCCAATCCATCAGCGTCCGCAACGTTGAAAAGAACGTGGCCGAGGCGTGATGGGACGTCTGAGAGAAGATGAGCCGGTGCAGATGGGACATGCGGATATGGTCGCATTCGGCGATGGGCCCCACGGGGCTGACCAGCACCAGCCGTACAATCCGGGACTTCAGCCGGTGCGCCACGGCCACCGCGTGCGGTCCGCCGCCGGAGAGGCCCATCAACGCAAAGCGGTCGAGCCCAAGCGCATCGGCAAGCGCTTCCACATCGCTTGCCGTTTCGGCCATCGTCTCGAAGCGGTGGAACTCGGAGAGCCCATAGCCCGGTCGCTCGGGCGCGATCACCCGCAAGCCCCGGGCGCGGGCGCCCTCCTCGGTCATGGCGAACATCAACCGGGAGCCCGGCGTGCCATGAAGCGCAATCACCGGCAGCCCATCGGGGTCGCCATATTCCGCGTAGCCGATCGTCCGGCCACCGGCGAGGCAGTGGGTCTGCGATGAGCGATCGCTCACGCCCGATCCTTCCGTTGTATCGATGATGCCCGTGGTTCCCCGGGTAGGCCGCAAGCCCGCCCCATGGCGAGGCGAAAGGCGCTATTCGCAGCCGATCATGACGTCGCTAGGATTGATGATCAGCGCGATCGACTTGCCCTCGTGAAGCCCAAGCGTCTCCAGAGACGCGATGGTCACGCTCGCCTCGATCGTGGTGTCACCGGCGATCAGCACATAGACGATGGCGGTCACGGCCCCTTTGCGGATCTCCATGATCTTGCCTTCGATCTGGTTGCCCGTGCTGAGCTTGCTGAATTTCATGCCCTCGCCCCCCCTGCTTCATCCGCGCTGATTATAGACCAGCCTAGCTGAGACTGGCGCAAAAGCGTTGAATGCGACGGCAAGCGTCCTCCAGCGCGTCCATGCCGGTCGCATAGGAGACACGGAAGAAGGGCGAAAGCCCAAACGCCGCGCCAGGCACCACGGCGACGCCCTCTTCCTCAAGAAGCGCCGCAGCGAAGTCACCATCGCTGTCGATGGCCGTACCCTTCGGCGTCTTCTTGCCAAGGCAGCCTTCGCAGGACGGGTACACATAAAATGCGCCGGCCGGCGTCGGGCAGCTCAAGCCCTTCGCCTGATTGAGCATGGACACCACGACATCGCGCCGCTCTTTGAACGACTTCACCCAGTCCTTCAAGAAATCCTGCGGTCCGTTCAGTGCCTCGACCGCCGCCCACTGGCTGATGGAGCTGGGGTTGGAGGTCGACTGCGACTGGAGCGTGCCGATGGCCTTGATCAGCGGCGCCGGGCCGCCGGCATAGCCGATGCGCCAACCGGTCATGGAATAAGCCTTGGACACGCCATTCAGGGTCAGCGTGCGCTCTTTGAGCTTGGGTTCGACCGCGGCGGGCGTGGTGAACTCGAAGCCGTCATAGACGAGATGCTCGTAAATATCGTCGCTCAGCACCCACACGCGCTCATGGCGGAGCAGCACGTCGGTCAGCGCCTTGATCTCGTCCCGGGAATAGGCCGCGCCGGTCGGGTTCGACGGTGAGTTGAAGATGAACCATTTGGTCTTGGGCGTGATGGCCTTCTCGAGCGCCTCCGGGGTCAGCTTGAAGCCGTCCTCGAGGCTAGTCTCGACGACGACCGGCTCCGCGCCCGACAGCAGCACGATATCGGGATAGCTCACCCAATAGGGTGACGGGATCACGACCTCGTCGCCTGGATCGAGCGTGGCCAGCAGCGCGTTGTAAAGCACGTGCTTACCGCCGGCGCCGACCGTGATCTCGTTTAGTTCGTAGGTGAGGCCGTTCTCGCGCGCGAACTTTGCGGCAATCGCCTTCTTGAGCTCGGGGATGCCGTCGACCGCGGTATATTTGGTCTCGCCACGTTGAATGGCCTCGATCGCCGCCTGCTTGATGTTGTCAGGCGTATCGAAATCGGGCTCGCCGGCGCCAAGACCAATGACATCCAAGCCGGCGGCCTTCATCTGGCGCGCCTTGCTGGTAATGGCCATGGTCGGAGAGGGCTTGACCCGTTCAAGCGTGCGGGCAACCAGTCCCATGGAGAACTCCTGGAAGAATGTCGAACTGCTGCGGGAAGAAATCGCCGCAACCCTATGCGGGCGCGCATTCCCCCGCAAGTGCAATGCACAATAAGTCCGTGCTGCTATCGCCGCAGCGCCTCATCGTGCCGGGCCCGCATCCCTATGGGCCAGACAAAAAGCGGGACCGCCCTCCCAGAGCCACAATACGGCTAAGCCGCCGCCCCATTGCCATGGTCCATTAGTCCCCGTGTCGAGCATCGAGGGACGGTCGATGACCTTGCGACCCCAAGCTCCGGGCTTCACTAAGCCCCTGGCATCTTTGCCCTTTCTCCCGCTGAATTTAGCGTCGCTGGCCGATTCCCGGCCCGATGGCAGAGATGTGATGACAAATGAACGGCCGCAGTGCCTCCCGGACGGCCGGGTCTGTGATAAATTCCAAGGGCGCCCCACCGCCGGTGGGCTGAAAACCGAAATGCCGCTGGCGACGGGCGCGGCTCAACCAGGAGACACCTCATCTGAGGCCTCCGGGGCGGAGTCATCGACCCTAGATAGCCAAATGAGGCAAATCGGAATGTTCGTCCTTCTACTCACCATCCTAAGCGCGGTGACGCTCCTTTGGTTGCGCCACCACCGCCGCGACCATACCTCCCCGCGGCGGATCGGGAGGAGGATCTGATGCCGAAACGGGGGTCGGTGCAGTTCCTCCTCCTCTTCTTTCGCCCGCGCGCGCTGCTCGGGCTGGGAATTGGAGCAACTGCCGTCACTCTTCTTCTCGCCGGTCTGATTGAGTTCAGGTCCGGGTTCCCGCTCCTGGAAAAGGGCGGGCTCGCCCAGGCTGTTCGTCAAAGCGTCTGGGAACAGGCGCTTGCCGGCCAATCGCAGCCGGACCGCTGGCCCTGGGAGGACTTGTCGGTGAACATGTCGCTCGTACCGGCGGCGAAAGTGCCCCGGCTCGGCCTCAGCGCCGAAATCGTCAAACATGCCGTCGCCACGCCTCCGCTGGCGTCATCGGTGCAGCACCGCACCACGCACGCCAAGGCACGCAAGGCCTCGGCCCCGCTCGGCGATGTGGCGATCAGCGACGTGACAATCGGCGACAGCATCACCTTCACGGCGGCCGACGGCGAAATTTGCGTCTATCGGGTCAGCGGACGCCGGGTGGTGGACCCGCATCTCGCCCACAACGAGGCGGCACGCGCCGACGCCGAGACCTCGTTATTCGCATGCGGACCGTTCGGACGCCTCATCATCGATTCCGCCCAAGGTACTCGTACCCAAGGTATTCATACCCAAGGCGCTCGCGATGACGAACCCCAGGCCGCACCGCAAATCGTTAGCGAGCAGCGGAACCTGTAGCCGGCAAGTCGTCTAGACGACAAGTTTTCGAAATTGAGCCTGTCTAAGCTGGCGATCGGCGCTAGGGCGCATTCCCTGCAGGCGGGGCTGCGGGTGCCGCCTGTTGAGCGCCCGCTGGGGCCTGCTTCACCGCCGACTGCCCCGGCTGCGCGGCTGCTGGCGCAAGTGCAGGGACAGCTTGTGGCGGCACGACGACCCGATGGGAGGTTGGGCGGCGATCCTCTTCCACCCGGGCTTTCAGCTTCTGCAACCCGGCCTCGTATTCCGCGCCAATAAAGCCATCGAGCATCAAGGCCTTCCAACGCTTGAACGGGCTCGAGCCGGTCGGATACCCAAAGCTCCAAGTGATCTTGCTGCCTGAGCCCGCGGGCGCGAGGTCAAAGTCGCCCGTCCCGTCCAGGCCGTTGAGATTGGCGGTGAGCTCCACACTGTGAGGCTGCTCGGAGTTGACGATTTCCATACTGCCAACGCCGATGGACGCATCCTCGCTCTCCCACTCGATCTTGGCGCCCTTGCCCTCTTGAGGACCCGAATAGGTCACCTTCATCTTGGGGTCGCGGGCCGCCCATGACGACCAGCTGGCGTAGCGGCGAGGCGTGTTGAGATAAGGGAAGATGGCGTATTCCGGCGCGTTGATCACCACAGAGCGCGACACGGTCACATGGGCCGGAAGCCCGAGCGCGACGGCTCCCAAAATGACAACGAGGACACCAAGCCCAAGGACTAGCCGCATTATTGGCCCCATTATAAACTCTCCTTATTCTCGGAAAAAATTCCCCGTAGGTGGCCGCTTTCGTCGCGTTCCGGCCACCCCGCGCCCTCGCTTTTTCACAGAAAACGATTACAGTCCGCTCGTCAACAAGAGGGAGGGCTGGAGATTGAGTCTGTCACCACCGACAACCATCGTCTTCGTGATTTCGATTATTCTGGCGGCATTGGCCATCATCGGCGCATTCATCCAGATTCCGGTCATCACCGACCAAGGTTTCTGGGTCATGGCGACCGCTTTTGTGATCCTCGCCTGCGGCAACATCTTTAGAGGCTTCTAGCGGTCAGCACGCATGCGCCGATCGAGCGCGAACGAGTGCATAGAAAGAAAGGGCCGGCTTTTTTTAAGAGCCGGCCCTTCTTGTCTAAAGCCTAGTCGTCCTCATCTCTCGCCCACGAAGGCCGGTAAGGCTTCGGACTCGAGTCGGGGAACGACGGACGCCGCGGGCTGAACCCGGGCAAACCGCGCACCGGACCGGAGGGGCGCGGCGGCATCCCCCCCATGCCACCCGACGGCGGCGCCATTGGCCGGGGTACAGGCTGAGGGATCGGCGGTGCCGGCCTCACAGGTGCCGCAGCCACAGGAAGCCTTGCCACTGGTGCGACTGGCGCGGGCGCGACCGGTAAGGGCTTGGCCACAACAGCAAACTTCGGCTTCGCCACAACAGCAGGCTTTGGCTTGGCCGCAACAACAGGCTTGGACTTCGCCGCTGGCTTACGTTTTGCCGCTGGTTTGGCTTTCACCTTTACCACTGGTTTCCGTTTTGCCGCCGGCTTGGCTTTCGCCGCTGTCTTACGCTTTGGTGCTGCTGATTTGGCGGCCGGCTTACGAGCAGGCGCCCTTCGCGCAGACTTCTTCTTCGCCGCTGGTTTCCTCGTCGACTTTCGTGCGGACTTCCGCGCCGCAGGCCGGCGGGCAGTCTTACGCGCCGCTGGCTTGCGTGCCGTGGACCGGCGTGCGGTCGTTTTGCGCGCAGTGGACTTCCGCGCAGTCTTCCGTGCGGTGGTCTTGCGTGCAGTGCTCCGACGAGCCGTTGTCTTACGCGCTGCTGGCTTCCGTGCGGTCTTCCGCACTGTCTTCCGGGCGGCGGGCCGTCTGGCTGTTGTCTTGCGCGTTGTCTTGCGAGCGACAGGCCGTCTGGCTGTCGTTTTCCGAGCGGTCTTCCGCACAGTCTTACGTGCCGTTGTCTTCCGCGCAGTCTTCCGAGCAGCTGGCCGCCTCGCGGTCGTCTTACGCGCTGCAGTCTTCCGCACAGTCTTCCGGGCGGCTGGCCGTCTCGCGGCCGTCTTGCGAGCCGTCTTACGCGCTGCTGGCTTCCGCGCGGTCTTCCGAACCGTCTTCCGGGCGGCTGCACGTCTGGCAGTCGTCTTACGTGCGGCAGTCTTGCGCGCTGCCGGCCGTCTCGCAGTTGTCTTGCGGGCGGTGGTCTTCCGCACAGTCTTGCGCGCAGTCGACTTGCGGGCCGTTGTCTTCCGGGCCGCAGTCTTCCTCACAGTTTTGCGTGCTGCGGTCTTCCTGGCGGGCGCCTTGCGGGCAGTGGTTTTGCGCGCGGCCGTCCGCCTTGCAGTCGTCGTGCGGCGTGCTGGGCTCTTACGTGCGGTCTTCTTTGCTGTCGCGCGTTTTTTCCCAGTGGTTCTCGTAGCCATAGCTTTGCTCCGATTCTGTTTTGATGACGCTTCATCCCGTTCAACACCACGCGTACATCGAATCACGCTTCACTTGGTCCAGGCTTGCCGTCCCACATGGCGAGTCAATTATTTTTTTCAGCACAGTTTGATTGCAACAAAAAATGGCAATTTGGCAGGCACTCTTCCGTGCAATGCAACCACCAACTCTTTCAAGTCACACCATCATTCGCCGGAAATTGTACATCGCCGCGCAAAACGATTCGCTTCGCTAAACACTGCCGTCGCGCACGCTGGAACATGGCACGCGCGTCTTCATGCGATGGCGGACGTCCGGATCGTCGAAGCGCGCTTTGAGAAGACCGTCGCGGCCAACGCCGAGGGTCGCCGGAATGGGTCGGAACCAACCGCCATTCCACCTGAAGCTTCAGAGAGGTGGCGCGCTCGCCGACATGTGCGCCAGGGCCTCTTCGAACGGCAGAGAGGAGATATGCGGGTCGCCCGTAAATGGGAAGTCGAAGGCCAGAGCGAGCACCAACGACATCGCCACCAGCGCCGCGAGCGAAGCGGTCATGAGAATTTGAGCCCCTAGATTCGACGATGCGAAGAAGGCGGGGTATCCGAGGGTAATCGCACCGCCGATGATCAGCACGATCCAAAGGATCACCGGCACCGAGCCGTTTGCGCTCTCCAGCCGTTCGATCCGATTGTCCGCGATCTCCGTCAGCAATCTCAGCGCGTCCTGGTAGAGCGCTAAGTCTCTCCGGGTTTCCGGCTGCAGGGCAAGGATGGCCGTGCTGAGCTTCCTGAGATCCATACTGACGATTGGGCTGGCCGTGCCGACCGCCATGGTTGCCCACTCATGCGCCGGCACGTCTTTGGCATAGGCCATG
>PVMS01024675.1_pt1 | contig 24710 bp, 22 predicted proteins | sample 1853461 | NCBI WGS metagenome assembly PVMS01 (sample SAMN08582032, study PRJNA380276) | Marine sediment metagenome, whole genome shotgun sequencing project. | isolation source: ocean sediment barecode stripped | collected 2017 | reverse complement strand
CTGCCGGCCAGGAACACCGGTCGCGGCGTCCTCGTCCTCAACGCAGTCCAGACTGCGCCTTCGTCCTCGACCTCCAGGTCGCCGTCCTGCGTCGTTGCGACCAGCGCCCCTAGCTCGACATCGACCTCGAACATTCGCGGACAGGGCACTAGTGCCCCGAGTCAGAAGTTCACACAGAATCTCATCGGCCCTCGACGTCCCTCGCTGCGTCCTCCGCCTTGACGCAGTCCGGACTGCGCCTGCGTTGTGCGTCCTTGCCATAAACGCCGATGCCTCGGAGAGATCAGCACGAACTTCTGACTCAGGACACTAGGAGCATGGGTCACGCACCTAGCGCTCGCATGACAGTGTTTCCCTGACAGCTGTTGGCTGTGAGTTGCATGTCAGTCAAGTCGAACATGTGTTCGACTATGCTTGGCCCATGAGTCGTTATGCCGAGCTGCATTGTCATACCAATTATTCGTTCCTCGACGGAGCGTCATGGGCGGGCGATCTGGTCCAGAGAGCTGCTGATCTGGGATACGAGGCGCTTGGCGTGACAGACCATGATGGGTTTCGGGGCGCGGTCCAGGTGCACGCACACGCATCCCAGATCGGTCTACCGATCGTCTACGGAACCGAGGTCGGTATGCCACAGGATGCATCAACCGCCACGGAGGAGTCTGTGGGCGATGTGCTGGCCCCTGGAGACCTTGAGATACCCGAGACGGGGTCGGACGATCTCACACGTAGGGGACGGATACGCCGTATGCACGGGACGAAGCCCACTGAGCGACCTGACACCGATCATCTCGTCCTCCTCGCACCGGACCCTGTCGGATATGCAGCAATCGGTCGTTTCATCACACGCGGTCAATTCAGAGGAGCCAAGGACGCACCCGTGTACTCCTACTCCGACCTCGAAGAGGCGGGCAATGACGGCAACCTCGTTGCTCTGTCCGGATGCTGGCAGGGTGCAGTGCCTCGCTCGTGCACCGATGGTGATATGGCACAAGCTCTCGAGAAGGCAGCACAGCTCAAGGACATCTTTGGCGATCGTTTCTATCTCGAACTGACGAATCACGATATGCCCGGTGACGACAAGCGCAACGACATGCTCGCCGAGATCGGGATGCGGTTGGGTATCGAATCTGTAGCCACCAACAATGTGCACTACGCGCATCGCCATGATGCTGACCTCTCTGAGGTGCTCTCTGCCATTGCAGGCAGACGCAACCTCACGGATGCGGACGGATTCCGTCCCGCAACGGATCTGCGGCACCTCAGAACTCCTGAGGAGATGGAGAGGCGATTTGCAAGGTACGCGGGAGCAGTGGAACGAACCGCGGACCTTGGCACCAGTCTTGCGTTTGATCTCGACCTGCTTGCTCCTGAACTTCCGGACTTTCCGATGCCAGGTTCCTTCACCACCGAGGATGAATACCTCTCTGACCTCGTATATGGCGGGGCAGCAGATGTGTACCCGGGAAGTGAGGACGGGATAGATCCCCGCGCACGAAGACGTCTCGAGCATGAACTTGGCGTCATAGGGGATCTTGGTTTTGCCGGCTACTTCCTTGTTGCCTGGGACATTGTTCAGTTCGCGAGGTCTCGTGGTATCTACTGCCAGATAAGAGGTTCCGGTGCGGACTCAGCGGTGTGCCGGTGCATCAATCTCACTCGTGTTGACCCGATTCGTCTCGGTCTTCCCTTCGAGCGGTTCCTCTCACACGAGCGGGGGAGGCCCCCTGACATCGACATCGACTTCGAAGCAGAACGGCGTGAGGAGGTTATCCAGTACTGCTATCGCAGGTATGGCCGAGAACGGGCAGCAATGGTTGCGAATGTGATCACGTATCGAGCACGGTCGGTTCTCCAGGATGTGGGGAAGGCATTCGGTCTCACCCAGGCCCAGGTGAACGGATTGACAAGGTACGTCGACACACGCGATCCAAAAACTCTCAGGGATGTCGTTGATCTACCGGGAGGCCTCACCTCCGAGCACATCTATGACGTGTGTCATCGTCTCGATGGCTTTCCCAGGCATCTGGGGATTCACTCCGGAGGCATGGTTGTTGCGAGGCGGCCTCTGTGGGAGACCGTGCCGATGGAGTGGGGAAGGATGCAGGATCGGTCAGTCATACAGTGGGACAAGACAGATGCCGCTGCGATGGGGATCGTCAAGTTCGACCTTCTCGCCCTGGGAGCGCTGAACGCCCTTCATCTCTCTGTTGACACGATCGCCGATACCCACGGAATCAACATCGACCTGGCAACGATTCCCCAGGAACCGATCGTGTACGAGATGCTTACGCGGGCTGACACGGTTGGGGTGTTCCAGGTCGAGTCGCGAGCACAGATGGCAACGCTGCCAAGGATGAAGCCACGTACGTTCTATGACCTGGCCGTTGAGGTCGCTCTCATCCGTCCGGGTCCGATCCAGGGCCAGTCCGTGCATCCGTATCTTCGACGGCGCAACGGTGAGGAGCCGGTGCATTACATCCATCCTGCTGCGGAGCCGATTCTTGCCAAGACCCTTGGCGTTCCGATCTTCCAGGAGCAGTTGATGGAGATTGCACGTGTGTGCGCGGGTTTCACGCCCGGCCAGTCAGACAGGCTGAGACAGGCAATGACGCATAAGCGGTCAGCTGAGGAGATGGCCAAGCTCAAGGAGGAAGTATTCGATGGGATGGCATCCAAAGGTATAGCTGGCCCACCAGCAGAGGATCTGTGGGAGAAACTCCAAGGGTTTGCATCATTTGGTTTCCCCGAGTCCCACTCGGTCTCATTTGCCTACATCGTGTACGCGGCGTCGTGGTTGAAATACCACTGGCCCACTGAGTTCTTCGTTGGGCTTCTCAACGCACAGCCGATGGGGTTCTACTCCCCGAACTCCCTCGTTGCCGATGCACTTCATCATGGGGTTGTTGTGTTGCCACCGGATGTGAACCGCTCGATCCATGATTGCACTGTGGAGCCGCACGAAACTGATGTGAACGACCTCGCTGAATACCTGGGTATGGCGTGGAGACGCGGAATGGGAGCGGCGGACGACCCTGTACGTCAATCTGTTGCTCTGCGGCTTGGACTGAGATATGTTCGGAATCTTGGCGATAGGGATGTGACCCGAATCGAAGCGGCCCGGTTGGTGGCTGGGCCGTTCACAACACCCGAGGATTTCGCCCAACGGACCGGTTTGTCCGTCAATGCGCATGAGATGCTCGCAGCCGCTGGCGCTCTTAGTTGCCTTGGGCTCGGAAAGAGGGATGGCATGTGGGCCGCCGGGACCCTTGCTGATCTCGGACCAGGGAGGCTGGCGTTGGAGGACCGCTCCTCCTCTCCTCAGCTTCCTGAGATGGATGGGGATGACAGTATGCAAGCTGACCTGTGGTCCACAGGCATCTCGGTGGTTCACCCCGTTTCCTTCATCAGGACACGTCTCGAAGCCGACGGCGTTGTGTCTGTTGCGGATGCTCTGCGTTTACGGCAGCACACATCGAAGATCAGAGTTGGAGGGGTGGTCACCCATAGGCAACGACCTGAAACAGCCAATGGTGTTCGATTCATCAACCTTGAAGACGAGACAGGGATCATGAATATCGTTGTGATGCCCCATGTTTGGGAGGGGAACTACGAGATCGCCCGTAAGTCTGTGGGGATCGTTGTTGAAGGTGTCCTCGAGTACCGCGACGGTGTTACGAACCTCGTCGCCCGCAGGCTTGAGGAGTGGCCGGCACCTGAGCTCCCGTCCAGGGACTTCCGATGACGAGGGACTAGTCACGGGCCGAGCGACCCATTTCTACCTCCCTGCTTCATTCCTGTGGTATCGGTGCCGATAGACACTGTGGTACATACAAAGTGGAGGCGGGAATGAGTCAGGTTTTCAGTGGATCGGTGTTGCTCCCCGGTGAGGACGGCGACGGCCTGCACGCGACACTTGAGATCGATGAAGAGTTGATTCGGTTGATTTCTGGCGAGGAGGAGCTTGGATCCTGGAGCCGTGACGATTGCGATGTCTCGCCCTCGGGCAAGGGATCGTTCCAGTTGGATCTTGCGGGTGACAATCTCGAGTTCACACCCTCGTCGCCATCGGCCTTTGCCGAGACGATGACAGTTCCTCTCGCTCCCGAACCTCAAGGCGATGAGAACTCCGAGAGGCCACGATTCGACTACGACGCAGCTATTGACGAAGTCATTGCGAATGTCAAACCGCTTCGCGACCCGAATGATGACGACGAGATCCTCTCGAAGCCCATGCTCGTCGGCATCGTAGGAGTGTCAACAGCTGTGATGGCTGGCCTTGTCACCATCTCGATGGCGTTATAGGAAGCTATCGGCATTCAGTTGTCAGATGTCAGTTTTTAGCCAGCGCGTCAGCTGCTGATTTGACAGTGTCGGCTGCATTTGTGGCGTCGTCGGCTGTCACGTCCATGTGAAATACCGCTCTGATCGTCGTTGGGCCCACGGCGAGCATCGACACACCCCTCGAGAGACACTCCTGCACCAATTCGTCTGCGCCTTTACCCTCGAAATAGACGAGGTTCGTTTGCACGGAATCCAGGTCGACCGCAATCAGTCCTGATTCGTTGATCGACTCTGCGAAGGCCCTGGCGTTGAGGTGATCGTCAACAAGGCGCTCGCGGTTGTGCTCCAGGGCGAAGAGTGCGCCGGCCGCAAGGATGCCAGCTTGACGGAAACCTCCTCCGAAGATCTGTTTGAAGCGTCTTGCCCGCGAGATGGACGCTGAACTTCCCGCAAGCGCTGAACCAACGGGCGCACCTAGACCCTTTGAAAAGCACACATTCACTGTATCGAACCCAGCGGCGAGGTCAGCAAGATCGGTTCCAGAGGCAGCTGCCGCGTTCCAGAGTCGGGCACCATCGAGATGTGTTGCCAGACCGAGGTCTGCGGCCGCGTCAAGGACGCTACGCATCTCATCCAGATCCCAGACTGTGCCACCCGAATCGTTGTGGGTGTTCTCGAGGCAGACAAGGGTGACGGGGTCGAACATGTGACTGGGAAGGGCAGCGTGTGGCTTGGGAATCGACGCTCTCAGTTGGTCTGCGGTGAAGGTGCCATAGGGACCGGCGAGTTGTGCGAGGGTGACTCCCGAGTTGTGCGCAGCTCCTCCGAGCTCGTGGCGAACGATGTGGGCCTCCTCGTGGACCACAACCGTGTCGCCCGGTTCCGTATGGGTTCGAAGAGCGATCTGGTTCGACATGGTGCCTGTCGGGACGAACACTGCGTCTTCCTTTCCCAGGAGGGCAGCGACCGTGCGCTCGAGTTCGTTGACTGTCGGATCATCGCCGTACACGTCGTCGCCGACGACTGCATCGGCTATCGCTTGACGCATGGCGCGAGAGGGCTTCGTAACGGTGTCACTTCGTAGGTCGATCATGGTTGCCTTTCAATCCAGGGAATGCCGGTTCAGGTGACGAAGTGCCGTGGCTGGAGAAGCGCTACGAGCGTGCCGTGTGCATTGGGGATCTGGGACCACTCCGATATGGGAAGCTCGATGTCGGCAACGGTGGCGGTTCGCATCGCAACTCGGGCGCCGGTGAGATGGTGGACAGTCATGGACCAGGTCGGTTGGTGGCCGACGAGCATCACACGTTCGTGACCCGAACCGAGACGGGCGGCGACGGAGAGGGTCTCGGACACAGAGGCACCGTAGAGCGAGTCCTCAAGGACCAGCCTGGTATCCCAACCGCCTGTGATGCGAGCGAGTTCGGCCGTCGACCGTGCTCTGGTGGCTGTTGATGAGATCACGAGGTCAGGGATCAATTCCATCTGCCGCAGAACCTCACCCATGCGTTCGGCTGAGAGCACCCCTCGTGGCGCGAGCGGCCGCGCGTGATCGTTTGGCACACCGGCATCCCAGTCGGACTTTCCGTGGCGCATGAGCATCAGCGTTCGCATGGATCAAGGTTACCTCGCTACGGGAAGATGACCGTGAGTGCGAAGAGCACTTGGGCGGTGTAATAGATGGGCAGGCCGAAGAGCCGATTTGCGATGTCAGGCGCCACGAACTGTTGGCGGGCTACGAGAACGTCCGAGATCGCGAAAAGGACTGCTGCGGAGGGGATACGGGGATCGGCCAGAGTTCCGCTCGTACCGAATGATGCGACGACCATCACAGAGATGATGCCCACATACACTGCGACGGGAGTCTGTAAACGGCGTGGAACATGTGGTGAGAGCCAGCGCAGGATGGCAGCTGCGGTTATCGCCATGACCGCGCCGGACACCGCGACTGACACAAGATCCATCTGTGATCGAGCGAAGAACCCGGCGGTGTAGAGAGCGTGGGCGATGGCGAACGAGATCAGGCCGCCAAGGAAGGCTCGCTGGCTCCTGAAGGAGAGGGCGAGGTCTCCGATCCATGAGGCGACGAGACCGGCCGTGATGAAGATGGTGTACCCGTTGAGCACCGGAACGCCGGTGGCCACAATGGCGACCATTGCGGTCGAGGCGAGGATCTTGGCCACCCTGCTTCCCAATACTGATCGCTGCGTGAGAAGCGCGGACGCGAGACCGCCGCCAATCGCGATGGCAGCCAGGAGGCCCGTCATAGCGCTTCGATCACGAAATCGATCGACGCAGTGAGTGCTTGGACATCCGAGATCACGACGTTCGGGAAGGTCGCGATTCGCAACTGGTTTCTCCCCAGCTTGCGATATGACTCAGTGTCGACGATGCCATTCGCCCGCAACACCCCCGAGACGCTTCGGGCCGACACTGACTCGTCGAGGTCGATGGTCACCACAGTTGGAGAGCGCAGCGTCTTGTTTGTGACAAATGGCTCGGCGAATGAGCTCTTGTTCGCCCATGCGTAGAGATGGTCCGACGTTGCTCGGACCGCAGCGTCCGCCCACTCGATCCCCCCACTGTTGTTCACGAACTCGATCTGGCGATCGAGGAGATAGAGTGTCACGAGGGCAGGGGTGTTGTACGTCTGCGCGCTGCGGCTGCTCTCCAACGCGGTCTTGAGCGACAGGAACTCAGGGATCCACCGCGATGTCCTGCTGATCAGCTCGATTCGTTCGATTGCGGCTGGTGACAGGAGCGATATCCATAGCCCTCCGTCCGATCCGAGGGCCTTCTGCGGGGAGAAGTAGTACGCATCGACGGCTTCGACATCGAACGCAATCGCACCCGCAGCGGAGGTCCCGTCCACTGCGACCAGTGCATTCCCGAGTCGGGCAAAGGGAGCAACCACTCCTGTCGACGTCTCGTTGTGAATGAACGCGGCGAGGTCGACTCCGCCGACGGCCAGGGGCATGGGAGCATCGCCCGGGTCTGCGTCGATAACCACTGGTTCATCGAGATGAGGGACGGCGACAACGGCATCGGCAAACTTGCGCGAGAATTCGCCGCAGACGAAATGGGCGGAACGGTTCTCGATGAGCCCGAGGGCGGCCGCGTCCCAGAAGGCAGTTGCGCCCCCAAGCCCGAGCACAACTTCATACCCGTCGGGCAGTCCGTACATCTGTGTCAACCCTGATTGGATTGACACAACGACCTCTTTCACGCTCGCCTGGCGGTGGCTCGTTCCAAGGAATGCTGTGCCGGTGTCTGAGAGGTCGCGGACAAATGAGGGATTGATACGGCTGGGGCCGGACCCGAAACGTCCGTCCTGAGGCAGCAGTTCCGCCGGAATCGCGATCGTGGGCGTCTCGGTCATGTCTATCGTGCACCTATCCACTCGACAGTTTGAGGGTAGACCTGATGACGAACCGTGAATCGATGTCCAGAAGAGCGCGTGCTGTAGAACCTTCGGCGACCCTTGCGATCACTGCGAAAGCGAACGAGTTGCGGGCTGAAGGAAAGCCCGTGATCGGATTCGGGGCAGGGGAGCCGGACTTTCCAACTCCTTCGCCGATCGTGGACGCAGCGGTCCGGGCCGCAAGGGATCCGAAATCTCATCGGTATTCACCTGCAGCTGGCCAACCGGCGTTGCGCGACGCGATCGCGTCCAAGACGATGAGAGATTCAGCGTTCGCTGTCGATGCATCCCAGGTCGTCGTCACCAACGGTGGGAAACAGGCCGTCTATCTCACGTGCCAGGTTCTTCTCGACCCGGGTGACGAGGTGCTGCTTCCTTCTCCCTACTGGGTCACGTATCCCGAGGCCATCTCACTCGCTGGGGGCGTACCCGTGGCGGTTCACAGCGACGAGACGACGCGCTTCACGGTGGATATCGCCCAGCTCGAGGCGGCGGTCACAGAGCGAACCAAGATGCTGATCTTCGTGAGTCCATCGAATCCGACGGGGGCTGTATATACAGCAGACGAGATCACTCGTGTCGGTAAATGGGCGGCTGAGCGCGGCATCTGGGTGATGACAGACGAAATCTATGAGCATCTTGTCTACGGTGATGCCGAATTCCACTCGATGCCTGTACTCGTTCCCGAAATGGCGGACCGCTGTGTAGTTGTCAACGGAGTCGCGAAGACATACGCGATGACCGGTTGGCGTGTTGGTTGGATGATTGCACCGGACGAGATCGCATCCGGAGCGGCGCGGATGCAATCCCACCTCACTTCGAATGTCAACAACGTGGCTCAGGCGGCAGCGCTCGAGGCAGTGACCGGCTCACTCGATGCTGTCGATGCTATGCGCGAGGCGTTCGACCGCCGTCGCCGAACCATGCACGGGATGCTCAACGGGATTTCAGGCGTGGCGTGCGTCGAACCGCAGGGAGCGTTCTACGCCTTTCCGAAAATGACCGGTTTGTTGAACCAGCCTCTCGCAGGTCGAACTGCAACGACAACGATGGAGCTTGCAGCGTTGCTCCTCGAGGAGATCAACGTGGCGATCGTCCCAGGTGAGGCATTTGGCGCTCAGGGCTATGCCCGATTCTCCTTCGCCCTCTCGGATGAAGATCTCGCTGAAGGGCTTGGCAGGATCGCAGACCTGGTGGCTACGTCCTGAATCGTTCCAGAGCTGTGACGAGTCCCTGCCACGAATCGCCACGAGGTTTGATGACGTCCATATGGTTGATGCCCTCGACGATCGTGACAGTCGTGTCTACTCCTCCGAGCGACTCGTAGGCCTTGGAGTGAGCGGCCGGCACGGTGTCGTCCTTGTCGCCGTGCAACATGTGCACCGGCACACCTGGCTCTCCTGTGAGTTCGGCCTGATCCCACAGACGAGGTGCGTCTGTGCGTGTCGCCCCGAGGAGGAGTGCGGCCGGGTCGTCATCTGGGCGAGATTCCGAAATCGCTGTCAGGCTCGATACAGCGGCGAGTGGAACGGCGGCAGCAATGGTCGAGCTCCTCTCTGCGAGCACCAATGCAAGAAATCCGCCTGCGGAATGGCCGATGGCCACGATGCGCTCAGCATCCAGTTGATGGGTGGCGGCGTTGTGCCTGATCCATTGCGCTGCGGCCTCGACATCAGCCACAGCCAAGCCATAGGAACCATGGCCGCGCGTGTACTCGATGTTGACTGTCGCCCACCCAAGTTGGGTCAGCGCGACCGCCATCGGGTCCATGAGATCCCTTTTCCAGATGTCGCCCCAGAATCCTCCGTGGATAAGGAGAGCAACTGGGTGCGGGCCGGTTCCCGTGGGGACCCGCAGATCGAGTGATGCATCGGGGCGGTCTGCGTAGGCTGTCGTCAATGGTGGCGAGGTCGCGATGGCGATCAGGTGATCAATCGCATTCAGGTATCCGTCGGTCCCTCTCCCGACGATCGAGAGTTGGCAGACGTCAGACAACACTGAGAAGTGCCGCCACTTCTCGCGTTCGTAGATATTCGAGATGTGCACCTCAACGGTTGCGATATCGCTCGCAGCTACGGCGTCCCTCAACGAGTAGGAGTAGTGCGTCAGCGCCCCGGCGTTGATGATCATGCCGTCGTAGCGCCCCGTGGCGCCCTGGATGGCGTCGACGATCGCTCCCTCGTGGTTCGATTGGAAAGCCTCGATGCTTGCGGTGCTGGCGTTGGCGCGTCGACGCCACTCTCCTTCGAGGTCAGCGAGAGTGGCCGATCCATAGATCGCTGGCTCCCTCGCTCCGAGGAGGTTGAGATTCGGGCCGTTGATGACGAGGATGCGCATGCGGTGAGTCTTGAAGGTTTGCGTCTCTCACGCAAGTATGCGTGGATCGTGGTCAGCTTGGAAACTACGGGCGAGTGCCATGGTGTCGCTGTCGATCTCGAAGCATTGACGTGTGCCACCGTTGCCGAATTCCTCCGCGAGCCGGATTCCGACATCCTCGATGTCGACGTCGGCAACGTCTTGGATGGCACCCGTAAGGGATGGATCCATGTCGAGACCAAGCGCTGCGTATATTGGAACGAGCACTTCGTTGACCAGGGACGCTCCCTGTACAACGATCACACCAGCCACCTGAGCAGCGTTGCGAGCCAGACGCTGTCCTGCACCCATCACCTTCCCCGTCCCTTCGACGTGCACGCTGTACGGACCGGGACAGTATTCGCCAGCGACTTCGCCAATGACGGCGCCCACGCCCAATGACTCCAGCGTTGCCACGACATGATTGGCAACGGTGCTGAATCGTTTATGCATCCCCGCAACCGGGTCATTCGCTGGAACGGTCCAGACGAAACGGATGGTCTGAGGGTGGAACGCGACGGCTCGACCTCCAGCTATCCGAATGGTCGGGTCGAACCCATGTGCAACGGCGATCGCGACGGCTCGATAGAAGCCGTGGGTCAGTGCGTCGTGCTTGCCAAAGGCGACAGTTCTGTGTGGGCTCCCGATCTGGAGCGTCTCGGGCATCTCGCGTGCTGACACCCTTTGGAGAATCGATCGTGAGATGGCCGTGTTGAGATGTGCCGTGCCAACAAGGTGTCCGTTGACGGGCTGTAAGGAGGTGTCAGTCATGAGTCCTGGAGCTGGAGGTGATGTCACTTATTGGAGATCCGTGCCATCCTACAGACCATGAGATGCTGGGCGACTGTTGGAGTGGCGCTATCGATGTTGGTTGTGGGATGTGGCGAGGCCGGTCTCCTCGACGGGGTCGGCGACGCAACGCGTGGTTACGTTGAAGGAGATCAGACGACGAGCACAACAATTGTCCCCGTTGCCGCAGGAACCGGAGATGAAGGCCTGATCGGAGCAGTGGACGCGCGGTGGTTCAACGACGACATTCCCAACCAGATGACAGGTACGTCCGAACAGGTTGTGCGTGGTGTGTGGGAGCGTGAGCTCAAGAGTCGGTTCGTGCAGTCATCGAGAGCCGAGATCGTTGCCGCGTTGCCCTCGATCATGTTCCCTGACTTGGTCCCCGAAAACGTGGAATGGATCACGAGCCAGCTCGTATTCGACGAGACGACCGGTGTGTTGGATACAGATACCACCGCGGCCTTTGGTCTTTGGGTTTCGGATCCGTATCAGTCCGATGCAGCGCGTTTGGGCGTCCTGCGCGTCGGGCGAGCAGCGGCAGATCTTCTTCCGACTCGGTCAGATGTTGTTCCGATCATCGTCCCCGACGGCATCAGTCTCAGCTGGACCGAGGACGGGCATAGATACGAACTCTTCTGCCGGTCTGATATCTCCGAGGAACTCTGCGGCGACGTTGCTGACTCGGCCGTCCCGCTGATCGGTCTTCTGCCCTAGTGGCGCGATGGACCACCGATCGTCTCAGGTGTTACAGGTCAGTTGCCTCTGAGGATCACCCTCGTACTCCCAGCAGCCAGGGCTTGACTCCGTGTAGCCCCTGTCCTTTAGTTCCTGTTCCGCCGTCGTCAGTCGGCTGTACCGAGCCGGTGTCATGTCCAGATTCGCACCCATTGATCCGGGCGGAGACGAGGGACGGAGATGGCAGACAAGGTCGACCACCTCCTGATCTGCCATCTCCGGCAATTCGTTCATCTGGTCCATGGGACTCGCTTCGGACGGGTAGAGAGTAGAGAGTAGACGGTAGACCGCAGAAGGATCCGTCTACCGTCTACCGTCTACCGTCATCCCTCTACCTTTCTCTGATGCACGGATCCTCGTGGGGCGCGTTCATGCGCCATGACGAAAGCCAGTCTGCGCCCCAGATCGACAGGGCGCTTGTTCGACGTGTGCTCGGGTACGCGCGCCCGTACAAGGGCCAGGTCGTGGTTGTGCTCATCACGATCGTTGTGATCTCACTCTTCTCCCTCCTGCCACCACTTCTGATGCGGGCTCTGATCGATACGGCGATTCCCGCAGGCGACCTGCGGATGGTCACTCTCCTCGGACTCGGGATGGTCGCGGTGCCACTCGTCAACGGGGTGGTCGGTGTTATTCAACGACGATCAACGGCAAAGATGGGCGAGGGCATCATCTACGACCTGCGGCGGCAGCTATTTGATCACCTGCAGCACATGTCCCTCGGCTTCTTCACGAATACGAAGACGGGCGAGTTGATGTCGAGATTGAACTCTGATGTGATCGGGGCGCAACAAGCGGTCACTTCGACGTTCGTCTCCCTCACGGCCAACGTGTTCACGGTTGTCGCGACACTGATCATCATGTTCCGACTGGAGTGGCGGCTCACGCTGCTCGCTATTTCGATTCTTCCGCTTTTCATCATCGCGTCGCGCCAGGTCGGGCGACGGTTACGGGCCATACGCCGGAATCAGATGGCTGCCAACGCGGAAATGAACTCTGTGATGCAGGAAACGTTGTCCGTCTCCGGCGCACTGCTTGTGAAGCTCTTTGGAAGGTCTGACTTCGAGAACGAGAGATTCGCGGTGTATGCATCCGAAGTGCGCGATCTCGGTGTGACCCAGGCAACGGTCGGACGGTGGTTCTTCATGGCACTTGGACTCGTATCTGCTCTCGGAACGGCCATCACGTTCTGGCTCGGCGCGGTGTTCGTCATCAATGGCTCGTTGACTGTCGGAACGATCGTGGCCCTCAGCGCCTATCTCGGATCGCTGTACGGCCCCATGTCCTCCCTCGCAAACGCCAGAGTTGAGTTCACGACATCGATGGTGTCTTTCGAACGAGTCTTCGAGCTACTGGATATGCCGATCGACGTTCAGGAGCCTGACGACCCGATCCGGATCGACCACCTCGAGGGTCGGGTCGAATTCGACAACGTGTGGTTCAGCTACGAGGGTGCAGGATCATCAGGCCTCGAATCGGTTGCACGCTTCGGCTGGGGGGACTCCGGGCGAATAGATGGCGGGGAGCAGCAGCGCTCGGGCGGCTGGGCGCTCGAGGGCGTCTCCTTCACCGTTGAGCCAGGTGAGATGGTCGCGCTGGTCGGTCCGTCGGGGGCAGGCAAGACAACATCCACGTATCTCGTACCCCGCCTATATGACGTTTCGCGCGGCTCCGTACGTATCGACGGTGTGGACGTGCGGGAACTTTCGATTGATGCGCTCGCAGATGCTGTTGGTGTCGTGACCCAGGAGACCTACCTCTTCCACGACACCATCGAGGCAAATCTCAGGTATGCACGACCGGACGCAACCGCAGCGGAACTGAGATCTGCTGCCGAAGCTGCCAATATCTCCGATTTTATAGATTCCCTACCCGAGGGGATGAGCACCCGTGTTGGGGAGCGGGGATATCGACTCTCGGGAGGTGAGAAGCAGCGCGTCGCGATCGCTCGTGTGATACTCAAGAACCCCTCCATCCTGATACTCGATGAGGCTACCTCGCATCTCGACGCTCGATCTGAGGCGCTCGTCCAAGAGGCACTGGAGAGGATCATGGAGCAGCGGACATCTCTGGTGATCGCTCACCGGCTCTCCACTGTGCTGGCTGCCGATAAGATCGTGGTCATCGACCAGGGTCAGGTTCAGGAGATGGGGACCCACGAACAACTGCTTGCTGACGGAGGACTCTATTCCGGGCTCTTCGAGACACAGTTCCGCGACGCACCCGCTGTTCCGTGACGATCCGGACTCGGACCGCAGTCATGGTGCTTGCGCTGCTCTCCCTTGTTGCCGCTGCCTGTTCGCTGGGTTCGCTCTCGAGCGCCGACTACGCGGCAGTGCTCGGCGAACACACGGATGACTACATCCAGGAGTCCCAGAACCTCTCAGTCGCGTTCCATTCCACGGTCGAGGACGAGATCAAGGTGCTCGCTGAGTCAGGCGAAGGTGACGTCGTGGCGTTGGCAACGGACGTGACAAGGCAAGAGACGGCGCAGTATCTGGCTGTCCTCGAGGACGCAATGACGCGGTACGTTGAGGCCCTCGGGTCGATGTCCCCTCCGAGGGGTCTTGTAGATGCCCACGATGCCTATGTGGAGGCGCTCGACGCTGTCAGATCCTCAATGCCGGAGACTCGGGCTCGGGTTGGCGAGGCGACCGACCTCACAGGGATACAGACGGCGATTACGGGATCAGGGTTCAGTGACGGTCAATTGCGGCTGCGGGCTGCGTGCTCTTCACTCGAGGCTGCGGTGAGGCAGGAGGGTCATGGTGTTGATCTTGGGTGTACACGGCCGCTCAGGTAGCCAACGACGCTGGCACGAATGTTGCTACGCAGAAACGGTTGGTTCCACTGTGGGTTGATACGTTGTCTCGTCGAGATCTTCTTCCGATGCTCGTCGGGCCTCAGGGACCACAAGTACGGGACGTCCCGACTCGACCATGACCCTCGCAGAGACGCTCTCCCATGCATCACGATTGAATATCGGCTTGGTGGCACCGAGAATCACGACGTCGGCCCCGATGTCGTTTGCGGCCTCCGAAATCGCAACTGCAGGATCGGCGCCCTCGAGTATGCGTACCTCACATGGAATACGAGCACCTTCGAGAGCCAGTCGCAGCGGGTCGGTGATCCGGTGACCACGTTCCTCCAGGTATGACTCAACCACTGAGTCGGCGTTCTCCCGACTTGGCTCGTCGTGGAGGGGATGCCAATCGTCAGCGTCGATGTTTTCGAGGAATGACCGCGGGACCTCGACCACGGTCGTGACGGTCACTGACCCGGTTCCACCAATGAGATGCCTGGCAAACTCGACGACAGGTTCAGGTGAGAGGGCTCCGGCGGTTGCAACGAGTACGTGCATTCACATGAGCATAGGTGGTAATTGATGCTCGTGCTCATGTCGCTGTCGGTGTCTCCATGAGTCCGGGGAAACCCAGCTCGATCCAAGCGGTGAAAGCTTCGGCGTTCGGCACGTCCTCACCTCGTTCGGTCGCAGTTGCAAGCCTGAAGCCCAGATAGTCGCAGTACGCCTGATACGGGTCCGCCTCGGGAATGAGGCGAACGATTTCAAGAATCAGGGGCTCCAGGATGTTCGATCTCCACTTCATCGCCGCTATGTCCTTGCCCGTTCCTGAAGCACCCCCGAACTTCGCCTCCTGATATGCAAGATCGGAAAGGATGACTCGGGCCTGGTTCTCGGAGATGTCGATGCCAGTGATCTCTCTTAGGCGTTCGGAGTGATACTGGCGCCCGCCGACCCTAACTCGGATCTTCACGTTCATGCCGTCGTCTACCGGTATGAGATCGATGTCCTCAACCGCGAAACCGAGATCATGCAGTCGATTGATTCGTTGTCGGATCCGGTAATGGTCGCCCGCCGTGACGATGAGTGACGTCGTCAGCTCCTTCCACAATCGGTGATACCGAGTGGTGATCTCGTCGCCCAGGTCCATGTCTGCATCGTCGAGGCTGATGCCATGTTGCGCTGCGATATCTGCCATCTCGCCCGCGAGGTTCAGCGTCATGATCTCGAGGTCCTCGCGACGTTGGCCACTCGTGAGCATGTCGTAGATGCGCGACGTCTCGGCATCGATCATGATCGCATCGATTGAGGATGCGTCCCATCGATAGAGGCTGTTCGAGAGCGAGCAGTCCCCCCAGAACATTCCCTGCAGGTGGAGTTCGACCAGGAGTCCCGCGAGCGCGTCGAGGAGCGCATCTCGCCTTGTGCCGAATCCTCCTCCCGTGATCAGAGACCGATAAGTAAAGGCGTGATCGACGTACCTGGTGATCACCGCACCGGACCACTCATCGTGTGGATCCAACCAGGCTCGCTGAACATGGCCGACGGCGATCGCAGTGTGACGGCTTCGACCCTCCATGGCGCGAAGCACGTCAAACTCGTGTGTAGCAAATTTCGTGGGTAGTTCCTTGATTGCATAGATGCCATCCTGATACGCCACAAACACGACAGCGTGTCGGTGAATCCCCGTCGGCATTTCAACCAGTCTGTCCGTTGTCCACTCGGTGATCGGGATGACCCAGTCGAGATCAACGAAATCTGGATGATCCTCACGCGTGTGGATTCGCGGAGTCGGCTGCATCATGAATCGCCCTCGTCAGGAAAGATCTCGGCGAGTTCAGAGAGACGCTGTTCGATCGCCTCGATTTCCTGTGCATGGTCTTCCGCAAGTCTGCGGTTGATTGTCGCGCTGTAGGCGCCCGGGTCTGAGAATCCCTTCGCGAGATGTTTCTCCGCGTATCCCTGCGAGACGAAAAGGTCGTCGATCTCCGCCAGTCGTGAGAGCAGCATCGATGTTTCGGCTTCAACTGAGAGCGGATGGCGGGCAGAGTTCGCACGTTTCTGGGCTTCCGATCTCAGGCGATCACGCTTGCGGATGAGCTTTGCGCGCCTCGGATCGTCATCTGCCATTTCAGCGAGTTGGAGCGACAGCGATTGTGCCTGATTGAACATGTCGTCGATTGTCGGCTTCATGGGCGTCTCCGGCTGGTGGTGCCTCTGGTTGGCAGGGTAAGCCCCTTGTAGCCCTTCGCGAAGCCCCTATCGAGTAGCGTCGCCGCCAGCTCATGATCGTGCACAGTGTCCGTTCCGATGTGGGAGAGAGATGCCTTGCCGTGGGCCAGGGCGAGTGCCTCAACAGCAGTCGCTCCAGACGGAAGATTCTCGGTAAACAGACACACTCTTCGGCCTGAGGCATCCATCCATGCCATCAGGACACCGTTGTCAATGGCAACCCTGGCCCCGGCGGTTCGGGTGGGTCTTCCGTCGGTATGCGGCCACTGGATAGCGGCACCGAAAGCGTTCGCCGGATCGGTAGCGGACATCACGACCATGTCGGTATCGACAGGTGACCGCAGGCGATCTATCGCTCCGGGCAATCCGAACTGTGCACCTCCAAGGCCCTCAACGAAGTAGCCCCGCCTCACATTCCCCACGTCCTCGAGGGAGGTGAGCACTGGGTACATGCCAGCAAATCCTCCTGGTACACCTTCGGCAAGCACGACGTCCTTCGTGATGATTCCGAATCGATCAAGAAGCGTGCCGATCGTCGCGAGGGCCCGTTCCTCAGCCGAGGGCTGGGCGGCGAGCAGCGAGGTCGTGAGATACCACCGCCCTGCCGCACGTGGGGGTGTCAGGGAGGGAAGTGGCCTTCGCGATGATTGCCGCGTGGAACCCTTGGCGGTGAACGCACGGAGCGCTGCAATGGAGTCCGATGTCACGGCGCCACACCACACGAGGTCCCACAGAGCTTCGACCACGTCATCAGGGTCACCACCGCCAATACCGTGATAGAGATCCCGGAAGAAGGATGCACCTCGATGCTCGAGGTAGTCGATCAGATCTGTATGGATTGGGCCATCAGGCAGGGGATCGGCGGGTGCGGGAGAGAGGACGGGGAAGGAATCCCTCAGGTACAACGACACCTTCCCATCGTGCGCGCCGAGAGGTTCCCTGCCCACCCACACCACCTCCCCGGTCGCGAGAGCGGCATCGACGTGACGTTGTGAATCCTCAAGACGGGCAGCGAGTACGTCGGTTTCGAGGACACTTGCGGGGATCGAAGCGCCGGACAACTGACGCACCACGTCTGTGATCGATCGCACGCCCGTCGCCCCAAGCCCCTGCCACGATGGAAGGAATCGTGCGTACGCGATGTGGTCAGTTGCCTCGACCTGTCGCGTGAGGTTGGCGAGACTTCTCCTTCTCAGACGGCGAAGCACATCGCGAGACACCCATTCGTGTTCTGTTCCTCCCGGCCGGTAGGCACCCGCCGCTACCTTCCCCGACCGTTCGAGGCGAGCGAGTACCTCAGCGACAGTCGAGACGTTCAGTCCTGTTCGCTCGGCAGCCTCGGCAACTGTGAATGGGCCATGGGTTCTTGCGTATCTGGCGACAATGTCACCCAGGGGGTCCGCGACAGATTCGAGGAGGTCCGGAGCTGTCCCCTGTGGCGGTTGGAGACCGATGGAGTCCCTGAGGCGTGCCAGGTCCTCAACGGCAACGTATCGTTCCATGTCGTTCACATCGAGGAGGGCGGCTCGTTCTGATCTGGTGAGTTCATCGAGCCACATCGATGCGTTCGTAGGCTCGTGAGTGCGCATTGTTGCTTCCTCAAGAGAGAGGGGGCCGACGTCCTTGAGCAGGTCGGACATGCCATCAAGTGACCTCACCATCCGCTCAGCCGACAGGTGTTGGAGATCAGCCTCGACTGAAGCAATGGCATCAGCGTCGAGCAGTTCACGAAACGCTGGCTCTCCGAGAAGATCCGCGAGAAGGGTTCTGTCAAGAGTGAGCGCTGCGGCTCTGCGTTCGGCAACGGGAGCGTCGTACTCATACATGAACGACGCGATGAAGTCGAACATGAGTGATGACACAAATGGAGATGGTGAGTCTGTGTTCACCTCCACGACGCGGATCGATCGTTTCTGGATGTCGGTAAGGAGCGTGTGCAGCGCCGGAAGATCGAAGTGATCCTGCATCACATCGCGGTAGGTCTCGAGCATGATCGGGAACGATCCGTAGTCCCGGGTGACTTCGAGGAGATTTGCAGCTCTTCTTCGCTGAAGCCACAGAGGAGTTCGCGATCCAGCCCTTCTGCGGGGAAGAAGCAGCGCGCGTGCGGCGGCTTCCCTGAACTTTGCGCTGAAGAGTGCCGATTCGCCGACCTCTGAGATGAGAAATTCCTCAAGCTCACCCGGGTCGAGATGGATCAAACCGGTGTCTGGCGGGCTGTCGGCATCGGGGAACCGAAGGAGGATCCCATCGTCAGACCAGATCACGTCCATGGGTGAACCGGACTCGTTCCTGAAGCGGTTCCGAAGAGCCAGTGCCCAAGGAGCGTGGACTCGTGCGCCAAACGGCGAAAGGAGGACGATACGCCAATCGCCGATCTCATCCTTGAACCTCTGGACGACGATCGTGCGGTCGTTCGGAAGATGCCCAGTGGCAGTGCGTTCCTCTGCAAGATACGACGCAAGGTTCTGCGCGGCCCACGGGTCGAGCCTGTAGTCGCCTATCAGGCGGTCTGTTGCTTCCTCGGTGCTGAGAGCACCAATTTCCCGTATGAAGGCGCCGATTGCCCGGCCGAGTTCGAGGGGTCTGCCGGGAGCGTCTCCGTGCCAGAACGGCATCTTCGACGCAGGTGTACCAGGGGATGGCGTGACGATCACGCGATCACGGTCGATCTCAGCGATGCGCCAGCTCGTCGATCCGAGCACGAAGGTGTCGCCTGGCCTCGACTCATACACCATCTCCTCATCGAGCTCTCCCACTCGGCTACCATCGGGCAGATGAACGGTGTAGGACCCCCGGTCGGGGATGGTGCCGGGATTCGTTACAGCGAGCAGTTTTGCGTTGGACCGCGCAGTGATCGTTCCTTCTGTCCGGTTCCAGATGATCCGCGGCCGTAGTTCGGCGAAGTCATCGGATGGGTAGCGCCCCGAAAGCATGTCAAGAACAGCGTCAAAGGACTTCCTCGTCAGGCTCCGGACCGGATACGCTGAGCGAACGAGATCGAAGACCTCGTCGACGATGAGATCCTCCACGGCCGACATTGCAACGATCTGCTGGGACAGCACGTCTATTGGATTCTGCGGAATGGCTGTGGGTTCGATGTCTCCTGCGTACATCCGGTCGACGACCACCGCAGCTTCGAGAAGGTCGCCCCTGTGCTTGGGAAATACTTTCGCCACGGAAGGTGCGCCGACCTGGTGACCCGCCCGGCCGACGCGTTGGAGGCCGCTGGCAACGGACGACGGTGATTCGACCAGTACAACGAGGTCGACGGCCTCCATGTCGATCCCCAGTTCGAGAGTGCCGGTGGCAACAACTCCCTTGAGTTCGCCACTCTTGAGTCGTTCCTCGATGAAGAGTCGTTTCTCCCTCGAGACGGAACCGTGGTGAGCCTGGACGATCTCAGAGTCAGCAAGTCGATTCAGTTCCGCAGCAAGCCGCTCCGCTAGACCCCTGCTGTTGACAAAGAGGATCGTTGAGGCGTGACTCTTGAGTAGTTCGAGTAGCCGCGGATATACAGCGGGCCATATCGACCGCTTCGGTTGCTGCTCCTGGCCATGGGTATCGTCGTCCAGGGCATCCTGTTCAGGTTTCGTCATGTCTGACACGGGGACGACTATCTCGATATCGAGGACCTTGTCCGAAGGTGTGTCGACGATCGTCACAGGTCGCGGCGTCCACACATCTTTGGTGATCGTTCCGCCGCCAAGGAAGCGGGAGAGGGCATCAAGGGGCTTCTGGGTGGCCGAGAGGCCGATTCTCTGTGGTGGGTCGTTCGTCATGTCGGTGAGGCGTTCAAGGCTGAGGGAGAGGTGCGAGCCACGTTTCGTGCCGGCAACCGCATGGATCTCGTCGATGATGACCGTGTCGACGGAAGCCAGGATCTCCCTGGCTTTCGATGTGAGCATCAGATACAGGCTCTCGGGAGTTGTGATCAACATATCGGGCGGGTTCCGGATCATCGCCTGACGTTCGGACTGCGGCGTGTCGCCGGTGCGCATCGCGACAGAGAGTTTCTGAGCGGTGAACCCCAGCTTCTGTGCCTCGGCAACGATGCCGTTGAGTGGTGTTCTGAGGTTGCGGTCGACGTCGTAGGCAAGCGCTTTCAGCGGCGACACGTAGACGACACGACAACGTTGGCGAGGTGGCTGTGGGGGAGCGTGTAGCAGTCTGTCGATCGCCCACAGGAACGCCGCGAGCGTCTTACCGGACCCGGTCGGGGCGTGGATGAGGGTGTGGTTCCTTGCAACGATCGATTCCCAGCCGGATACCTGGGCGGCAGTCGGCTCATCGAACTCGGCGTTGAACCATGCGGCGGTTGCGGGGGAGAAGTGCTCGGCTACAGACACGCCCACAGGCTACCGCGAGAGTGCAACGCACCCTCGCAGAGGAACCCTCGACCATTGGTTGAGGGTGGGATGAGTCCTTTGGCTTACAGGCTAAACGCGAGGACCCTCGACCACGGATCGAGGGGAGTCGAAATGACAAAATCGACTTACCCACGGCATTTGTGGGTAAGAAGCCACCAGCTGTTGGCCATCAGTACTCAGTCAGCATCTGACAGCTGCCAGATCAGTACGCTCTGGCGATCTTCAGGGCGGTCTCGGCATGCTCGCCAACGGCCTTGAGGCCGGTCTCGTCCGCGGTTTGGCGCTGGACGACGAGGCGACACCAATCGCCAGCCATACCCTTGATCACCTGGTCGGTGTCCTCAGGGCCAAAGCGCCACGCCGCATACAACGGACCCATGACCTCGATCCGAATTCCCTGGGCGGGGAATTCCTCTCCCGCCTGTTCGAAGGCGAACGGCAGCGATCGCTGACCCAGAGACGCAATGTGCCTGAGACGCGTCGTGTCCGCAAGTGGATCGTTCCACTCCTCGTCCTCCTCAATGCCTTCGGGCGGCGCGGGAAGTGGCGTGATGCGATCGAGGATTGCTGCTTTGATGTCGAGTCCGTGTGCCCATGTCTCCATTAGGCGGAGATTCGCAAATGACTGTGCGCTCATGTCGCCGTAGATCCATGGAACCCTGTCGGTCGCAGCCATACGCGAGAGTGCGTCGACAACGTCGGCTCTCCCGAAGCGCCACCATTCGATGATCTCCTGGTGACGGCGGCCTCTGCCTTGTTCGGCTCCGATCTCCGTCCAAACATCCAGATCGGTGATCTTCTCGCGATCGACACGCTTCTTTCCCTCCTCGAGCACTTCGGCGGCGAAGGATTCGACATAGGCGAGGTGGCTGACGGTGTCCTGGATCGTCCAACCCTCGGCCGGCGTGCCTATCGACCATTGTCTGTCACGCAGTGTCTGGAGGAACTGGTCCAGGTGTTGTTGTTCGGCTACAAGGTCCGAGAGAATCTCACGCATCCGTTAATTCTACAGCAGTTCGTAGTTCTGGCGGATGTTGGCCGACTACAGAACAGCGTCGTTGAGTCTGTCGATCAATGCCCGCAACCGTCCGAAACCGTGACGATTGAAATCGAACGCAATCCGCGGCAGGTCGACGAAGTCATCTGTCTCGACCTCTTCCTGGGTCGGAGGTATCGCTTCGATGACGCCAGATCGGGTGATGTCAGAGAATTCCCCGGTGAGGTCTGCGAGCAGCTCTCCTGACACAGGAGTCCGAAGTCGGAGAACAAGGAGACCGTCGACGAACCGCTGGGAGTGATACACGCGGTAGAACCGAACGATCTCCTCGACAGCTGAATCGAGATCCGTGGCGATCACGTAGAGATTGAGGTCCGCAGCAGAGATCATGCCCTGTTCAACGAGCTCGTTACAGAGCACCTCCCATGCAGTCCAGTACCCGGTTCCCTCGGCCTCGACCATGACGATTGGATGGATGTCCGATTTTCCTGTCTGGATGAGGGTGAGTAGTTCAAAAGCCTCGTCCAGCGTCCCGAATCCTCCAGGGAAGAGGGCGAATGCGTCTGATTCCTTGACGAATTGCACCTTACGAGTGAAGAAGTACTTGAAGTTGATGACCTTGCCAGGGGAGAGATACTCGTTCGCGCCATTCTCGAAGGGCAGACGAATGTTGACGCCGAAGCTGTTGTCCTTCCCCGCACCCTTGTTCGCCGCTTCCATGATCCCTGGACCTGCGCCGGTGATCACGAGGTAGCCGTGGTCCTCGGCCATGCGCCTGCCAAACGCCTCAGCCATTGCATAGTTGGCATCCGCCGGATCGGTGCGGGCGGAACCGTAGACGGCGACCTTGCGTGTATCGCTGAAGGGCTGGAACACCAGGGACGAATATCTAAGTTCCTTGAGGGCCGTGTTCATCATCCTGACATCGCCTCGGTTGGTCTTGTCCTTGATGACCTTGAGCCCCGAGACGACGATCTCTCTCACAAGGTCAGCGTTCTCGGTGAGCCCATCGGTCTCGGAGACAATATCAGCAACGAGCTGATCGATCTGGGCGTCGATACCAGGATTGTTCATTCGATAGGTCATGCCGTAACGCTAGCTCGCGTAGAGTCCGTTACAGGCGACCCACCGAGAAGCCAGCACGGAAGAAACCTCGTCATGCGGATCGGGCCCGTGAGGCTAGTGGGCGTACGCGGAATGGGAGTGAGAAGTGTTGCCACTGCAACGCAACGATGAGGATTTCGATGTGTTCGTGAGAACCAACGAACGTCGTGTTCGGCTTGCTCTCTGTGCCGCGTACGGTACGGACCTCGGAATCGAGGCATCCGCTGAGGCGTTTGCATTGGCCTGCTGCCGCAATACTGGGAGCGGCGGATGAATTCCTGGCCCAGTGCAACGGGCGATCAGGAGCTAGGACGAATTCGTGGCGTACCATCGGTTAAACCGATGGTACGCCACAGTGGTCCGGATGACCGCCTCGGTCAGGCGGTTGCATGGAGAGCGGTGCGATCTTTATGCAGCCAGATGCCGGCTTGCTCGGTGTACCCACGGAGTTCAAGTGCATGGGCAGCCTCTGAGGCACGGCGAATCTGTTTTGCCGTCGTCCTTGTGACAAGATCGACCGGTGCGTGTGTTGCATAGGAATCGACCAGTTCCTGGTCGGACGATTCCGTGAGGCCGTTCAGTGGTGTCGTATCCATGGTGAGAGAATCGGTGCTCCTGCGTTTCTCTGGAGAAGCATTCCAGAATGTTTCAAGTGACTAGTTGGTGACTAGTTACTTCTCAGTGTGCCAGGACCATTCTCGTGCTCGATGAGGTCAGTGTCGATAGTGAAGGTATGGAACACGCACTCAAACAGGAACGGTCGGCCGAGTCGCCTCGGATCACGCCGACCGAAGATTCCCTTGTCCGTCGTTGGGCCTTCGGTGCTGGCGTCACGCTTCTGCTGCTCGTAGTCGTGGGCGCACTCGCAGCACCCGAGCTCATATCGCGGACGCCGTTGCTTCTCGTATGGAGTCTCGGCGCGTGTGCGGTCGTGGTCGCCTACGCCGTTGCACGGGGAATGCGTCGACGATCAGCGGGCGGCCAGTCCAGACGCATGCGGCGCTTCATTTCAAGCCACTGATACAGATTTCTCTCAGTCCCTGAAGTTGATACAGGGGTTCAGGCCTACCAAGGGCTTCCAAGAGAATCCCAGCGACCACAAGGGCTAGAAGCTCGCGTCTGATAGCGCCAACACGTACCGAATCGCGCTCGCTCGCGGACAAACCGCGGACAAGACAGCCCGTGAAGGTGGGATGCTCTTCGTTCGTATGGTTCGGCGATCACGACTCTCTGGCGATGCGTCGAGCCTCGAACTGCGGCCCGAGACCTCCTGAGATCGTTCAATACTCTGATACGGTGCGACGCCAGGAATGGCCAACCAGGCTCGTCGTGAGGATCGAATTAGGTTGACTTTCCCACTTACGACAATCGGTGCCGTGGCGTTGTACGAGTCCGTCGACTCTGAATCCGTTATGGGTATTGCTGCTCAACCATCCGAGGCTTGGAACGGTGTATTCGCTGCTGTTCAGATGGACCCAACGGACAGTACCGAGTGGTGTGGCCAACATGCCGGACTCGACACCGTCGGGGATATCGATGGTCAAACCGAGCAGGGGTGGCAGTGGATACGACGTTGTCGGCGGAGCGGGCGTCGGCGTTGATTCAGGGAGCGTGGCG